>Ga0099825_1004228_pt1 | contig 18888 bp, 11 predicted proteins | sample SiratroredBW_FD_76838 | JGI IMG/M metagenome (GOLD analysis project Ga0099825, IMG submission 76838) | Root nodule microbial communities of legume samples collected from California, USA - Siratro red BW | ecosystem: Host-associated > Plants > Roots > Nodule | place: USA: California | collected... | reverse complement strand
TATATATATATATATATATATATATATATATATATATATATATATATATATATATATATATATATATATATATATATATGTATATATATAAACTATGACCTATTTGTTTGCACTTGGATCCTAACTCTTATTTTATCATTAGGTTTAAACTTAATATCTTTACTATTTGAAAATGCATGTTCTACTATAAATTCTAAAGACAATGCAAAATTCATCCCAAATTTGAATTTCAAATATTCAATTATTCTTTTTTAAATCTTGTGAAATATATTTTCACCATTTTCATCACCTATTGAGGTTGATTACTTATTAACATATCCATCACTAATGTCACATGTATGTTTAGTCTCTGTGTTTAAATAAGACATTTTCCTCTTTCTTATTAATCTCAACATCAACAAACTCATTATCCTCTTTTTCTACTCACACCTTCTCAATTTCTTCAAATAAAACTCTAAGCATGGTAAGTCTTCTTTCACTATATACAATAAATTGAAGTAAAATTACTTTTTTGGGTCTATATTGTTTACAAAAGTTATCTTCCTTCCAATATTTTTCTCCCTAATTAAGTTTGCACAAACTTAACCCTTTGTTAAACTTGTAATATCAAACTAATTTCTTTTAAATCCTAAAAAAATACATAAACTCGTAAAATAAACGTATATTATTTTTTGTATAATGTCATCAAGTGTTTCCCATCACAAGACAACATTCAATAAAGCTAATAGAAAATGGACCACAATGAAGGTGAGATGATAAACGAAAGTTTAACATTTACCTTAAGTGACCACAATCCCACAATACAATATTTTTTTTAGACTAGCTTTCTCACCACCCCAATGCCTTGTAAATGAAACCTTAACATATTAAAACATGTGTCCTAACACATCCACTTTAGTGATAACCATTGCCTTTAATGTGCAATAACTAAACTTACACTCTCTTCTAATATGCAAAAGGGATAAGTGTGATACAATTTTCTTCACCTCACGTGTGCTTTCAATATTTTGTTTTTCCTTTTATCATGTACCAAGAAAAAAAAAACGAAACTTCTCATTTTGTTGTGTGCATATATAAAAGTGATATTGTTTTGTGTTTTGTCCAAATAACATGCTTCAACAACATGTTAAATGTTTAATGGTCTATGATTGGATGTAATAATAAGATTCGTTCTAACACAATCAACTCTCCTACCTATATATACCCATGAATCCATTGTCCACCAAATCTCCCACTTTGAACATATATACAATATCCAAAACAACCTAAAACTATTTGAACTCAAATCCGCATCTACTAACATTCTAAACAACCCAACAAATTCCTCACAATAACTAATCTCAACACATCCACAAATGAAATGATGGTAGTCCTTGACATAATATTATTTGTAGGAATTTAATCAAACACCCAATACACATGCCTTAAAAATTTCTTTTGAAGTAGAAACAAACAAGATTATTTTTCATAATTGCTTTTTAAGGTAGAAACAAATGAGATTATTATTCATAAACATGCCCCTTTCAAACTTTATTTTGATATAATAGTGTGAGGATGAAGTCTAAACCTAACACAAGCTTTGAGGACGAAAGAGAAGAAAAAGTGTTGTACTAGCACACAAAAGTCTAGAGTGAAAAAATATCATGAAGACGTAATTGTAGATGAGTTAAGAGGGTTATAGAAAAAAAATTATGGGGGGTTTATACAAAAACAATCGTGCATATTGTATGACATGAAGGTTAAGGAAAAAAATGCAAAATGATATTAATGAAAAAAATGTTATAATGACAATATTGATTACTTTGATTAAGATTTAAGAAGAACTTTGAGTGAAAAAAAAGATTTACATATATTAAAATAAGTAAATATTATGTCAATAATTAATATAATAAATTTTTCATAATTACATCGTTGTCATCATTTTTTTTTAATCGTTTGAATCCTTTTTAATAGGTCATAATATCAATTTCTGTTAGTGATGATTTTATGAAGAGATATCACTTCAAGAAAACGTGAAGATAGCTTCTAAAATTTAGTATTAACGAACATAAAACATTATTAAAGTCTGTTAGATCAACTATAATGCGACAAAATAATTTATAATTTTTTTAATAATGTATAATGCATAAAATTATTATAAATTTTAATGATATATAAAAATATTTAAAAATAATATTAGACTCGGTTAAGTCTATTCTAACAATATTAAATATATTTTAATATTAAAAAAATATTAAAGTCGACCTAGCTTATTGTATTAATATTAAATATTTTAATAATTATAAATATGTTACAAAGTATTAGTATTGGGTTAGTAGACTCCAATGATACTAAACATATTTTAATAATAAAAATATTTTTAAAAAATATTAGAATCGACTTAATTGATTATAATAAATTAAATGTTTTAATTTTTAATTTTGAAAAACGTGAGCTAGTGTTGGTTAAGTGGTATATTTATACTTATTAAGGCTAGTATAATATATTTTTTAATATTATTTAAGTTAATCTCGATCAAACTGATGTTAATTTATATGTTATCAAAATAAGTATGCTATTTATGACAACCAATATGATCGTAGATTATTTTTAATCTAAAGACTTAAATATTTTTTCTTATTTTATGTGTAAATTTTCTATCACTCATCTCCTTTATCCATACCTATTTCATTCATTCACACTTATCTTTTTCATCCACAATTCATCTTCTTTGTTCACACTCATCTCATCTATTCACACTCATATCTTTCATGCATACATATCTCCTTCATCTACACTATTCTTCTCATCTATTTCATTCACACTCATCTTTTTCATCTATTATAAATTTTTCTATATTTTATTTTGTTGAAAATAATAGCATGTTATGATATATTTTTTTAAATTAGTGTGATTAACATCGATCAAACTCACATAAATTATATTAATATTAAAAATATATTTTGTTTAGTGTCAACTTAGCTGGCATTATCGGATAATAAATAAATAAATTTTAAAACTTTAGAATTGATTAAGTTAATATTATGTTGTTATAATTAATTAATTTTAATATATAATTTCTGTTTTGACGGAGGTTTAGCTAACTCAAGTAGCATAGTGTCCTGAGTTCACCTACACGTTATAATCTCTGATAATGAAGAGTTGATCATTAGACCATTGTAAAAATAGATGCTAATCACAAGTAAAGTTGACTATTTGTCATGGTCAATTTTTGTTTGACATCCAATCGAAATTTTATTATATTGTATGAACAATTAACTCATTAATTTGTTTTAAGTCATAAATGATTTTTTACTGATCAAATGATAATGAATATGAAAAATATTTATATTAAGGTAAGTCTTTTATAGTTTTTTTCGTGAAGGTCTTCCCGTTTTCCTAAATATACATACGTTAAAATTTTCCTTACATTTGTTTGGACCTTAAAAAGTAATCAGAATACAAAACAATTAGAAATTAAAAGAATCTGAGGTCTAATAGTTTCTCTCAACATTGTAGGCTTCTTTTAAAAGCAATTTTATAATTACAAATAATCAAAATCAACTTCTTATCTTAAAAAAAAATGGCTAAATCATTTTATCTAGAATTTTGTAATCTGTTATATACAATGGCAATATGATAAATAAAACAGAGAAAACAACGTTTGACTGTATTTGAAAACGGAATTAAATAGAGTGCGTGGTTACATCTTGGATAGAATTTACAAACCACCCAGCTCAAGCTGAGTCACTGCACATTCCCAACGTATTTCTAGATTTCTCTCTGCTAAAACAAAACCAACTCTTTCAACTCAAACTCATATCTTTGCTAACCAATTCACAGAGGGAATAATCAATCTCTTCACTGTTAGTGAATCTCCCCTAATCAATATTGACGAACACAGTGACGTAGTCTTCATGATGCGAGGTTAAATATGTAAAATGCTCTTCCAACTTTAATTTGCCACCAAAACTATGTGCATTTATTTACTTAAAATCAATAACAACACATACACTTAACTATTATATAAAAAAAATGTCCCTACCATAGTTGCTTCTGTTTTTACCACTTGGATTTGGTCCATATAAATTCCTTCTATGATGCAATAGGAATATATATATTATATGTGTGTGTATATATATATATATATATATCTCCATCCTTCTCAGTCTCTCTCTCTGTGATGAATGCTGATTTAGCCCCGTAGTTGGTGCTCATCCTCCCGCTTAACTCTCCTCCATATTCAACCATATAACACAAACACACTCTCTATAACGTAGTGAGAGAAGAAATTATCATTCTTGCTACTGGATAACACCTCTTAATCCACTCCAATTTTCACGGGAATTGTTTTCACACAAGCCTAATCCTCCTTTAAAGATAAGCCTCCAAAAATTACCACTCCCCTCACCCTAATTCTTCTTCAAACCAAGCCTAGAAAGAGTTAGAGAGAGAGAAAGAAAGAGCTTTCTTGTTACCCATTTCTTTGTGTTTCAAACTTCATCTGACTCTGGGGTCAGAAAGACTAATTCTTGGAAACACTGAGTTACCATTTCCGAGTCTCAAAGTCTAGTCCAGAGAGTGAGAGAAAGTGAATTGTTGGTTGTTCTTCATTGCATTTTCTTGATGGACTACTGCATAAGAGAAATAGAGGGAAAGCAAGCACATGACCCTTTGTTCAACAAGGCATCATCTTCTTCAACGGTGTGGGTTGAAGGGCCTGTGATAGTAGGAGCGGGGCCCTCAGGGCTTGCAGTAGCAGCATGTCTGAGAGAGAAGAACATCGAAAGTGTGATTCTAGAAAGATCCAATTGCATAGCTTCTCTGTGGCAGCTCAAGACCTATGATCGCCTACGCCTTCACCTCCCAAAGCAATTCTGCGAGCTTCCCTTCATGCCCTTCCCTTCCCACTTCCCCACATACCCTTCCAAGCAACAGTTCGTCGAGTACTTGGAAACTTACGCGCAAAGGTTCAAAATTAAGCCACGCTTCAATGAGACGGTGCAGCATGCAGAGTTCGACGCCAAGCTCGCGCAGTGGCAGGTCAAGACCGTCGACAAGGCGGAGAACACCACCGAGTACATGTGCCGGTGGCTGATCGTGGCCACCGGCGAGAATGCCGAGGCGGTGGTGCCGGATATAGAAGGTGTGGAAGAGTTTGGTGCGCCCATAAGACACACGAGTTTGTATAAGAGTGGAGAAGAGTTCAGAGGGAAAAGGGTTTTGGTGGTGGGGTGTGGAAATTCTGGGATGGAAGTTTGCTTAGATCTTTGCAACCATAATGCTACTCCTTCACTTGTCGTCAGAGACACAGTAAGAACTCCCAATCTCTTTCCCTCTCAGAATAAAAAAATGGTTATGCAAAAAAAAAAAATGTGCAAGCTTTTCTCTTTCTTTTCTTTCCCAAAGTTCATGTCCCTCCTTCTTACTTGGAATGATTTCTGATTTAATATGAGAAACTTTCCTTCGCAACAAGACGCCCACTTTTCTGATTTCCGCTTTTTTAATCTCGTTGAGTTGTTGTGTTGCGACTTTTGTCATGTTTCGCTTGCAAAACCTTAGATGGGGTCTTTTAATTTTTTTTTCTTTTTCTCATGCAAAAATTCCATAGAATATAATGCTCGCGGTTCCTATATAAACTTTCACATCACTAGCTGCGATCAGAAAAACGAGCTGTGACCTTCTGAAACAATAAAAAGTTAATTTTTTTTCAGTTGGGTTTTCTAGCTCTCCTCACACATAAACTTCACATGTGCAAATTACCATACCCAAACACTCGTTTCATTCTTGCATCACCCGGCTTCAAGTTCCAATACAGTAGTCTTTTGATGAACACAAGCCTTAAAACTTGATCTTGCACTTTCCTGGTTTTTTAATTTTTTAATCAAGCATGCGCAACATAGTTGTGAGTGTGATGAGTGATTTTTTCATTACTTTGAGCACCAAATTCTTTTTTCCCATTTCTATATTTGTAATTGCTTTCCCAAAAAAATCAATAGCTGAAAGGCGTGGTGTAAGAACTCCCACCTTTTGTTTTTTAACCCAAAGAGTGAAGTTGATTCCTTTTACATTTTTTTTAGTTTCTTACTGTAGTAAATGGAATAAAAAATTGTTGGTTAAAAAAATTGTGTGTGTTTGGTTTGGTTAAGGTACACGTCCTACCACGAGAGATGCTGGGAAAATCAACTTTCGGGTTGTCCATGTGGTTGCTGAAGTGGTTACCCATGCGACTTGTCGATCGATTCTTGCTAATGGTGTCATGGCTTATGCTGGGTGACACTTCTGAATTGGGATTGGATCGACCGTGTTTGGGTCCCCTCGAACTCAAAAACATGTCAGGAAAGACCCCTGTGCTAGATGTGGGTACCCTTGCCAAGATTAAAGGTGGAGACATTAAGGTACTTCCCTTTTTATCAAATCAATTTCAACTTTCCTTTTTAATCTCAATCCTCACACCACAACAAACATCTTATTTACTTACTTACCCACACCATACTTACTTTTTCTAAATGGTGCTACCTAATTTTTTCTTTTGCTTTTCATCAAGTGCTGCATAAATAATTTCGATTTTGATTTTGTTTCCCATCATTGTGCGTTTCCAATCAAACCGTGGGCGGAAAGCACAACGATTTTGAGTATATTTTTTGGGTTGTTTAATGCAAAATATCCGAAAGCTAGTCGACAAAAGGGGTTCACTAATCACTAATCACGAATCACAAATCACTAATCATTGTTTTGATCACGTTTGGTGGGGTTAATTATTTTCTTGGTTGTTTGAAATGAAAGCACAAATGAAGTGTGTGAAACTGAAAATTGGTGTAGGTACGTCCAGGCATTAAGCGGCTTAAACGTCACACAGTGGAATTTGTGGATGGAAGGACAGAGAATTATGATGCAATCATATTGGCGACTGGTTACAAAAGCAATGTGCCCTATTGGCTTAAGGTGTGACACATGACACTTACCCGTTCTTCTTCTTGTATTAAATACAACATGATGGATTTTTCAGTGACCTAAAAATTCTAAAATAAAACAACTAATACATTTAAATGGTTGCAAATTGTGTAGGAAGAAGATATGTTCTCTAAGGAAGATGGGTACCCCATGATGCCATTTCCAAATGGGTGGAAAGGTAAAAATGGTCTCTATGCTGTGGGGTTTACCAAAAAGGGACTACTTGGTGCATCCATGGACGCAAAGAGAATAGCTCAAGACATTGAACGGTGTAGGGAAGCTGAGGCAAATCATAGAAATGCTTTTGCACGATCATCACACTTGCCGCAACCAAATTCATAGTGGGTACTAGTTTGGTTTTGGCTAAGTGCAAACACATAAATTACAAGAGAAAGAGCTCCATCGAAGAAAGAAAATCATAATTGATGTTTGGGTTTGGCTAAGAGGCAAAAGATGAGATCTTTTGAGGAAGAGATTTAATGGGAACGGAGGATTTTGGTGGTATTACGCTATCATGTGTGTTCTATGCTAATTCCAAAATGAAGGTCCTCCAATATCCCATGCATGGGTGAAGAGGGCAAAATGAAAAATGCAAACTTGGGATTTTACTTTGATGCCCTTCAGCCTAATTTTGATGGAATCGTTTGGAGTTGAGAGAAGAAGACATTGAATTGAATTTGAAGGAAAGAGAGAGGGTGGATTTTTCTTTGGGGGGGACCTAAGATTAGGTCCTCGGTTCTATGTACGTTTTGTACATTGCAATTTTTTTTTTCTTAAGTAGGTTTGACTTACAAGAGAGAGAGAGAGTTAGAGAAACAGAGTAAAAAAAGGACATGGTTGAAAAGACTGAAATTTCAGTTTTTTTTTTCTTAGGAGAATAGAGTATGAGATTTTGTGTTGTTTTTGGCTGCCTGTGTGGCTCTCTCTGAACGCTTAAAAGTTTGGCTTGGGGTTATGTTTCTGTATTTTGTAAGTAAAAACTTTGGAGAAAAAGAGCAAAAGTTAATGAAATGAGAGGGGGAAAAAAGTTTTAGCTTTGGATGAAGTGCTAGATTGTGTACCATTTTGATTACCACTTCCATGCAATTTCATTGTCGAAATGATTTCATTCCAAGTAGGAATCAGGACCACTCTCGCTTTTGAGCAGAAGCTTGAGAATGTGCGTTTGGAACCAGCCAGAAACAATTAATTTCAGGGAATTGCTGTAGAATTTGTTATCACATTTATTACCAACTCACCAACTTCATTAAATTGACACTCCTAAAACAATTCAAGCAACGAGAAGTGAATGCAATCAGCCATATGTGGTGGTGGCTTTTTGCATCAATCACAAGCAACCACCCTTTTACAATATGAATATGTTTGATTTTGAATCGATCAACTCCCACATGAATCATACTCCATATACAAACAGGATATTTCCTTTCTCTGTACTTAAAATGTGGATTCCAACAAATAAATACGCATTAAATTGTTACTGTGTGATTGAAATTGACAATACAGTAACATCTGATTTTTTTGTGTTGTTCCAAAACATATCCGTTTAAGTCGTAAAAGGGGTTTCATTTTGATATTGGTTTGTCAGAAATTGTGCAGTGTACTAGAGGGTGACACAACCCTACCTGTTATATGCAAGTTGAGTAGATAAAACTATAGGTAGTCACATTGATTTGATATGATCTTGGTGATTGTTGTAATGATAATAAGAAAAAGGGAAAATCCTGAAAAAGAAAAAAGTGTAACAGGGTATGGAGGGTCAACGTCATTGGAGTGTGAAACTGTCAATTGTGGGAGGTTAGAGTGGAAATGGATGATTGTGTTTGTTTATGGAATGGGTGATTGATACATAATGCCCAAATTGATTCTTCTAAAGAAGGTATCGTTAATTATAGAAGAGATGTGTGATTTGAGTCCAAATTTAGCACAACACTTGTGATCTCAACATGACCCCTTAAGCAGAAAAAGGAGGAGTCATATCATTTCCTTGCTTTCCCTTTTTTTCTCCAGTAATGTTACTGTTATTTCAGCATTATGAGGGAGCCACATCACTCCCATAATTCATCACAGGTCACTCATAATGCTCAAAAGGAATAATACAAATTCAATTTTTAAAATAAAGCTACCACTTCAGAAAAAATTTAGATACTTTCTTATAAATTACCTTTATTTTTAACTTTGTATTTTTAAATAATATTAGGATTAAGTGAGATGATACATCTCATGTTACTAACAAAGTTACCTACTATCATCGACAAACCTATTATTTATAAGATTTTAAATCGAAGATGGTATTATAAGTTGACTTATAATTTGTTTATACACAAATTTTTTTATCATAGTTCATCTTAGTAATTGTTTAATTAATATTTATAATATATTCGAGAACTGTCTCTTAAATGAGTATATCGAATTAGATGTAAATATCATCTAGATTTTTTTATTAAAAAAGAAGGATATTGCCCAGTTTAATTAGTAAATTTATTTTAATTATATATTTTTTATATTATCATAATTATGTAATTTTATTCATTTTTATTACAATAATTTTCATTATATTTTTTATATTATTTAAATTTTTTTCCAAAATAATTATACAAATAATTTTTTTTTAAATTTTAGAGTTTATTTAATTTATAATATAAAATATTTCTAACGTACTAGATAAAGTATTGTTAATTAAGTGTAAATATTGAGATTTTTGGTCGGACTCATTTAAGAACCTAAAAGAGATAGATATTGGATTGTTACCAAAGTCCTTAGGGTTAAAAAAAAATGTTTTTATTCATTTTTGGTCCTTATGATTTTGTTAATGTATAATTTTGACCTTGTAAAAGTTTAATAACACATTTAATATAGTAATTTTTAAAATTAACAAATTTGATTCAATATTAATGTATCATCAATTACTAAAAATTGATAACGTGTTTTAGATTAAAACTTAATAGTAAAAGTTGTTGTTAATATTACGTGAATAAGCAACTAATTGTCACCATTGACGGAAACATAAACATAACTCTGAACTAGTTAATGCTTAAATGTATCCCAAAAAGTTTTGAATAATTACTATTGTTCAATGCCTGAAAGTATAATAAGTGAATGGAAATCTCTTAAAATTGTTTAAGAGTGAAAATCCAATAAAAAAAAAATATTGCACCGTAAAAATTTACCGATTTCTTTTTAATTTGATCCCAAAACGGTGATGATTATAGTCATAAAAAAAAGAATCCAAGTAATTTTACAAAAGAGTGGCGATATGTTAATAACGTCATAAGTTTGTACCACCAATCAGTTTTACTAATTTTTATTAATAACTTTATTTATACTTTAATTAAATAACTTAATTTAATATTTTATTATTATATAGAGTTGTTATGACCAAAAAAAAAAAAATCGGTTTTCAATATAACTTTTTCTTTTTATAGCAGGGGTGATCTGATTTAACAACCTTGAAGTCAGTCAAAAGTCAAATGCTGACTTCAGGAATCTGATTTAGTTTTTCTTAAAAAAATATCTTTCACAGAGTTAACATCCTTAACTAACAGGAAAATGATAACCAAAATAAACGGAAAGATTCATGCATGGAATTTCTTAAACATAAGTCAATAATTCATGTGGTAGCATTTAATTACGACTGGGTAAAAAGAGGGTTAATGTTCCAGTAATTATAGGGATAAAAGCTAATCTTTATCCCCTTTTAAAATATAATCTTTTTAAAATTCAGAAAAAATAATAAAATAACTCATTCACAAACCATGACATATAAGTCTATTGATTTAATATAGTACTATTATTCCGTTAATACTTATAAAAAAAGCTTTTATAATTATATTTGTAATAAATATATTCTTGAAAACACGATAAATGTATGAAAATAGTGTTTATTGTATTGTGGAGGAAGTTTTAACAGTTCTATTAACTATTTAACAATCTATTTTAATATCATTAAAAATAAATTTTTATATTTGTAAAAAGAAAAAAATAATGATTATTATATAAATATAAAAATTTGTTAATTATCAAAATATTATGATCTTCATTATATAGAAATTTGGGATTTAATAAGTGAAATATTCTCTTAAAAAACATAAAATATTTATTTTGTGAAATCACTCTTTTATTTCTGTATCACTTGGATAGATAAAAACTAAAAAAAACATATCTTTTAACCAAAAGGGATGAAATTTTTACAAATGTGTGAGCTTGAATGTTACCAAGTTGGCCATATGAATGGTGATAAATTTTGATGAGTGATTCACGCAGTTGCATGCATGCAACAACTGTGAAGTGGGCAATGGTACACGAATACATATACAGATATATATGTGTGTGTGAAGACAGACAGAGAGAATAATGATGTGTACTAATAATGAAGAAGAAGAATGTCCGAGAATTTGACAATGCATACACTTGTGTGACATTCTTGAGGTTGTGGTTTTAATGTTTGAAAAAATGGCATAGGAATAATTATGTGACAGATGCAGACATAGAAGACATATGTGCATATTTATGTTTAATCAAAAAACAAAGAGAAGAAGTGATTCAACCAAAAAAAGAAATAGAAAGAGAAAAAGAGAGGTTACCAAATACCAATTTGACATGTTGCCTAAAAAATCATGGAGCCATCTAAATTGGGCCCATCTTTAAATGTTATCAACTTTTCATTCTCTTATCATTTCTTACACTCCCCCTTATCATTCTTCACACCACATAATTCAATCTTTTCGTACTAAATCTGATTATTCTTCATACGAAAACCAACCATAAACTGTTTTAATGAAATGGAACAATGAGTCTGATGCATACCCAATCACAAACTGTACCTTCGTATATCAAACTTGTGTATTTCACAAACAAACAAAATTAATTATAAGGGGGTCAAACTTATGCTTTGAATTTCTACGCAACAATTAATTTGCAAAAACAAAATCAGCAATTGGTACAGAGAAGTTGCAGAACTTATACGTACCTTAGCCATTTGTTCTTGTCCTTGTCTTTAACTATACTATGCCACCAATACAAGAAACAACTTTCGCCCTAACATTTTCATATCTTTCAACTAAGCTGGTAAGTAACAGAGAAATTAAATTTAATAAGAGAATGCACGAGTCGTTTTATATGCTAAAGTTATTTATTAAGTTAAATTATTATAAATGGTATGTATATATATACCAATAGTTTCATTAACTATATGATACAACGTGTACCTTCCTTTATATATAATAGAAAACAGACAAACTTAAAAATAGTGTTTTCCACTTTGTTCCTAATTCACATACACGCAGCCAAAACTCAAATCATAGAAATTTGATAAGAGAAACTTATCCGACATTAGTATTATTTCCTTTAACTTCTACATAACCAACTTATATAAGTAAAAAAAATATCTTAATTAATTAATATAATATTGATGTTAAATATTTTTCTTTAATTTGTTTATAGTTTAATGAAAATCGAATGTGTATATATTAAAATTTCAAGAGTTTCTTTTTGTCAAATTTAATATAATTATCAATATGCATCACAATTTAATTGAAATATCTTTTGTAAAATTTTCAATACCAAAAGATAATATATATTATTTTTGAAAAAAAATGGTTTTAGCTTGATTATAAAAGATTAGTAAATGAGCTTCTATCACGAATTTTAATAAAATACAAGTACTGTATCTTTAAATCAACAATGTTATTTTATTTATTTTTAATAAAATTTTATCTTACTTATCATTAACATCATCTCAAATAATAACAATTTAATGATAATGACAAACGTCCAACCAAGAATGAAAAAATAATAAAGATAATGAATAAGATCATTCATCAAGACCTTTGAAGAGGATTGAAACTATCTGAGTTTGTTTGAGTCTTCAATCATCTGTTCAAACCTGAATCCATTTTTAAAGAAATCATTATGAAAAACATATAATATATAGTATAAGGATAAGTCCTCTAATTATATAAATTATTTATAATAATTTAGAATAATTTGAATTTTGTATATAGACTAAGAGAAATTTATTTCCAGTCTTATCTTTTTGATTAAGTAGTGTAATTGGACCAAGTTTTGAGAATGGTCAAAACCTAACACTAAGAGAAGGAGAAGGTGTCACCTAAGATAATAAACCCTACCTTGGGTGCCAAGTTTGGTTAACAATCCTAACTTATCATGTAGGCTAGGGTTAGGAGCATCCCCTATGTGTTTCCTTTTACATGACACTTTCTCAATAGAGAGGATCTTCTCCATTCATAGATCGTCATATTCTCATTTGAAAGGTTTTGCGAAGTTCTGGCTAATAAATAGAAATGCTCACTACATGTAAAATTAACTTGGAATTACTAAGATATATGTTGCCCATTTTTTTTATTCTATTTATTTTTAAGTTCTCATTATGTTAGTCTCTTTTTAGACTTAGTCTAGACTTTTTCCTAATGAATTAACTTCACTTCTCACTCTTACAAATTTTTTATAACTACTGAACCTTTTTTAAGCTCTATAAATATTTGTAGTTATCCAAGCTTTTTCATCATTTATTCAAAGAAGAAATAAAAAAATGATTACTAGAAAAAAATTATTTTTCATGACTTAACTTTGACTCAAGTAGTATAACTTTTGTTGTATATATAAAGTATTATTACTCAGATTTTTAATTGATGGTTTGAGTGATAAAAATCTTTGCTAAAACAATGGATTAATGGTTGAGTGAGAGAAATATAATATAAATTTTATTTTTTAGAACACATGCTTGCTCAAGTGATAATGATAATGTTGGAGAAAGGATTTTAAGATTTAGTTATTTGTTTCATAAGTCACGTCACTCAAGAGCCGGTAATGTTTCAACGATAAAGATTATAATTGATTTTCTCTCTACTATAATATTAGACGCCCAAAGTTTATTTAGTTAAAAAAAAACTTCATCAACTATCTTTTTAAGTATTACTCAAATAATAAATTATATAAGTCAAAAAGTTAGTTAGATAACTAATTTATAAAACTATGTTAAAATTTTAGCACAATTAAAATTATAATGTAATGTCCAAGATAAAAAAATATTTAAATTAAATCCTTTTAAGCAATTTAACAATTAAAAGAATTTTAGTTTGCTCATATAAAATTATTTTATTCACAATAAAAACTATTTGAAATAGTAAAATTTAACATTCATTGTTTTAAAAATTTTAATAATAAAATTATTTGATATGTTAGAAAAAAATTACTTACAATGTTTAATAATACTCCTTTTTTCATTCTTATAGCAGTGACACTAGTTAATAATGGTTAAAACGGATTTGTGAAGCAATGATTAATGAGTATTTTAAAAGACTAAGATATCCTATTTATTTTATTTTATTTAAATTATACAATGTAAAGAGACTACAATACCCACATGTATTATTTATGCCCACTTGAGAAAATTTCAGCAAATTTAAAATTATATGATGGTCATGTGGATGTGTAAGTGTTGGAATCTACTTAAATTTTCAATAAAAGTAAAATGCGAGATTTGTTGAAGCAAATTTTTTTGTCTTTTGGATTTTAGATATAAATTGCACTTTTAATGTTTAAATTGAGCAGTGAAAATAATAAAAAAACTAAAAAAGGTTAAAAAGTGTGATTATTTGAATAAGAAAAATAATAAAAGAAAATAAAAAATTGTAAATGTTTTAATTGATATAATAAATTTTAAAAAGATTATGTTACCTCGTATAATATAATATAATAAGGTAAAAACGTAAAACTATGTTAAGGTTGAATTTTTTCTTCTTCTTCTCATTATCGGAATATGCGAGGATGATTCTCTCCCACATATTCATCTGTACATCTTTTGCAATACTTACATTTTACGTTTTCTTTTCTGTGGAAAATAGTACAAATGTGGAAACAAACTCACCCAATTAAGGTAGTTCAATTTTTTATTCCATTTTTATAACTATATTATTATATTTTAACTATTTTGCTAATTATATTTTGTAAAACATACTCTTACATCTTAAGTTTTTTTATTCACAAACTTTAAAATTAGTTTAAAGAATTTCAACTGGGTTCTACTAAAAGTAACAATTTATTGACAATAAGATGGTCCTACTAAGATGTATAGTAATGCATTCACAAGCATGATAGGGCAATTCAAAATGTACAAACACATGGTGCACATGCAAGTTTTATCAGTTCAAAGAGGATTGAGGACCATAGTGGTTTTTCAAAGTTTAAAACAACTTAATAGTGTGTGGTCCAAAACTTCAAATTATTGATCATTCTAACGTTTGTGAAGAATGCGTCTTAAACCGGATTTTGCTCTATATATGGACCATATTATATTCTTTTCTCACTTCTTTATTCATATAAACTAATTTCCTTTTATTTTCATAGCGAAGATCTTAATAACACCAAATTCTCTTTTTCACTAAGCACATCATAAAGTAGGTTTATGATTAAGAGCAACCCACCTTAATTTTTTTGGAACTTTCGTTTTAATCATAAAAATTATCGTTTCTAATATTTAAAAAAAAAATCCCTATCTAATTTAAAGTTTTGGAAGGAAAATATGGAAAATGGATAAATTAAAACATATCATCTTCGATTTCTAGTTGTTTCTCTAAATTTGGAGAGATTTCAAAGGGCAATAAATAACATAGTTTTTTTATTTTATTTTGGAAACTAAATTACTTGAAAAACTATCACATCTTTCATTATTATTTATAGAGTGTAATACAGCACCATAACTTTCCTTCCTTGGGAAAGGATAATATACACCTTTTCTTCTCTTTCCTTTGCTTCTCTTAAATCAACTTAAATGAAGGAATTTCAGTTTCTCTTCTCTTTCCTTGCTTGAGCCAAATGGACTGTGAAACAAAGAAGCACTTTATTGTTGTTTAAAATTTAATTAGTGGAACATGTTAATTTGTAGTGTGTGATATGAATGGAGAGAGAAGATAGAAGAGAGAAAGAATGGTGATTGGAAAAAGTCAGCATCAAGTGAGAGAGAGTAAGCAAAATAATTATTGGTCAACCAAAAGGTCATCTATCAATAGTCCAAATCTATCATTAGGGTTCGATCAAATGATTGGTTTTCCTTCGAATGTTTGTCAAAGAAAATCATCTCTTGTTCAAGTTCCCAATATAAATCTTAGATATTATTTTTTTATTTCTAAAATTGACCATAAAAAATTAGGTCCCTCACTTTCTTTTCAAACTCCAAATGTTTAGTTCTTACAAAAGTCAGTAACTTTTCTCTTGTTTGGCCAAATTCTATTTATGGCCGAAAGAATTTTTTAAAACTAAATATTTTAATGAGTGTATTGGAAAGAATTAATTGTAGATGAAGTAGATAAAACCAAATTTTCTTAATTCCCTCTTGTCCAAATTATATATTATTTACACCTTAAAAATAAAATAAAATATTCTTAACTTCCTTTACCCAATTGCATATTAAGCTTCTTAAATTAATTTTATTAAAATTACATGAACAATATGTCTCAACATGGCATGTCACATGTTAGTAATTTACAGCATAAATCGAAAATAGTTAGCTACATTATATGGATTGTTTTATAATTGGCCAAACATGATTTTTAAGTTTTTTATATTTGAACAAAAGAAGCACCTATTTCTCATAATATTGATCAACATTTGTATTAATCATTAAATATAGGAGAGAAGATATTTATGGAATATGCAACTTATTTATGGAAAAATCTCATGAGTTGTCTTGTATCTGTATTAACTAATAAATATAGAAGAAGGAATATGAAATACCAAAAAGAGAAAGGAAATATTTATGAGTTAAGGAACTATTCAATAGAAACTCTTATTAAAACAAAGATTAATTGAGTTAGTTGTATGAAAGATATTAAAGAGGGTGTTAATGATTAATATGTAGATAAAATGGTTGATTTGTATGAGTTTATGCATTTAATACAAATTGAAATGAAATTAGAGATACCATAAGGGTGGCTTTCGCATGCCAACCCATGTCACTTGCCTACAATACAGGGACAACTTAACCCACTAAATTGACTAGCTCAAATTATTAGTTCAAATCAGGTTAATATGCAATAAATATTTCCTTTTAAAAATAAATTTAACTAATTATAAAGCAAATGAAATATTGATTAACTGAATATATTTAGTTTTTTTTTCAGGAAATTATTTTAGATTATATTTTAAAAGTAAATTAGATAGCGTTGTTGAATATAAATAGACTAAAATAACTTATAGGAAAAAAGTTTAAAATATAAAAAAAAAAGCAAAAAATATTCGGAATGAAGTTACTCTCTCACTCCTTTTCGGTAACTATAATTTTAGGTTGATTGTTTATAGTGGAAAACAACAATTAATGCTAACAAAATCTTGAACACACAATATAGATATTCTCATCAACATGGTTTATGTGTTTTGTTTTATATGTTATGTAAAACTGTGGACTGAATGTGAAGTCCAAAATGTAATATAATGGATAACGATCAAAGACTTTATTTTAAGGTTTTTTCTTTCTGCGTCTTACTTTCATATTATAAGAAAAAAAAAACATCTTTATTATGATTAAATTATATTTTAAAGAACACAACTTAAAATATTTTTAAACTACATTATTTTAAAGTATTTAAAACATCTGTTGGACTACGTAATTTAAAATTATATGATCTAGAACTATATTTTAAATTATATACTTCTGGCTTATATTTTTTGAAATATATTTCAGATATATTATAACCAAGATTTATTGATTGTTAATATTTTTATACGATGAAAGTGAAGGAAAAAAAAAGGTTTTTAGGGTTGACACAAGATTATATGACCAAAATGCTTGGCAACATTGGAGTGCCCAAAAGTTATGGGATTCTAGAAAACGAAAAGATGGTACACCAAACAAATGCATCTTCATAATTTATAATTTACTATCTTATGCAATCTCATCCTTTTCCACCACCTCAGAAATTATAATAAAGATAAACACAACAAAAAAAGTTTAACGAAAAAAGAAATTGCTCATCTATCTTCTCTTTTGTAATGTTGTTTGGCAAAAACAAATAAAGCTACTTGATTTAAGAGGAAAACAATAAGATAAAAGGAAAAAAAAAGCATTAAGACAAAATTATGTTGTAGGTGAAATTTGCTTCAATTTAGACATTACTATATTTTTTAATAATTTTGAATTTACGTATAACTCAACCTCATAGTTTTTAAGAAAAATTTGCATGTCACTCATATATTATAATTTAATTTTGTTTTAGTTTATATAAGATTTAAAAAAAAAGTAATTACTACTTATTTTGTACTGAACTATATTTTTTTAAAGATTACATAGCAACTTGTAAGACTAGAGTATAATTATTGTTAGAAATATTATATAAACAAATAATATAACCACATGGAATTATATAAAAGTAAACAACTTTCATTTATCAATTCGTTCTGAGATTTAGTTAATATTCAAACTTGGACTTTAAGATGATGATAATAAAACATATTTGCAGAATAATTAAGTTTAATACATGAGATAAGTTATATCATTAATTTAAAGTATATGAATGTCAACTCATATCATTGCAATCAAAATTCAATAATTATTTATTGACAACACATTTCCATTGAAAAAACACTACTTATTACACTTTATTTTTTCATCCATCACGTAGTTCTGTGGAGTTATCTTTTTGTGCTCAGAATTGTCCCGTGGGAGAGTTTTTCAACGACAAGCACAGGGAGCAAAGTTATGATAATGTGAGGGTAATAGGAGTGAGATAATGCAAAATCCAGTGAAACAGGGAACACTTGTTGATTTTGGCCTAACTTTAAGTCCCACATAAGTGGGTTTATTCTTAGGGGGGGAGGTTATGAGTTATAAAAGAACTCCTCCTCCTCCCATTTCAATGTACCAAAACATTCTCTTCTCCCTTTTAATAGAAGTAGTACCATTGTGTGGTGCCCGGAGATTAAGCTATTTGCTGAACTCCGTTC
>Ga0099825_1004226_pt1 | contig 18890 bp, 14 predicted proteins | sample SiratroredBW_FD_76838 | JGI IMG/M metagenome (GOLD analysis project Ga0099825, IMG submission 76838) | Root nodule microbial communities of legume samples collected from California, USA - Siratro red BW | ecosystem: Host-associated > Plants > Roots > Nodule | place: USA: California | collected... | reverse complement strand
TTATTAGTTTTGAAAGTAATTTAGTGATATTATTTAATGTTGGTAATTTAATTTTTTTTTAATAAGTTTACATCTAATAATAGATGCATAATTCTTGATCTCCAATTATATATATATATATATTGAAAGTGGTCTTTGGAGTTGGATTTTGACTAAAATAATTTTATTATATAAACTTGATAAGAATAAATTTTCATATATTTCTATATTTAATTCTTGAATTATGAGAAGAGTCCATAAAGCATGACTTTAAATCCTAAAGTGAGATGTGGAATGTAAATTTTAATATTAGATTTGATTCAGTTTACTCTACACGTTATGATACTAGGACTAAATTTTGATATGTTGATTTATGATTCAATTTATGAGTAAAATTACATGCAAAATTACTTATAGAAGCATCGATTTTTATGTTTAAACAGATCAGAAAAATTCAAACAAAATTGTTACGGGGTGGGGAACATGAGGATAGGAAGATAGTTTGGGTTCTTGAGGGAAAAGGTGGACTAGGTATAGAGAAATAGGAAAATTTAACCATACATTAATTGTTAAGTGAAATGAAGGTTAGGTATGAAAGAGGGAGGTTAAGGACGGCCCATACAATAATTGGTTTGATGGTTACTGTATATGGAAAGTTGGAGATGGCAAGAGAATAAGATTCGCGGAGGACAAATTACTTTATGAGCAATCTTTCCAAGTTAGGTATCGAAGGCTATACGTATTATCACTTTATAAAGATAAAATAGTGGAGGAGGTTAATGAATGGATTTCAGAGAATGAGAAATTATGGATGTAGTTGGCAATTAATATGGCTTACGGACCGTTCCTGTCAAACATTTTCTTTTTCTATTTCAGATTTGAATCATTTTGTTGTAAATGAAAAAAGCATTTTTTTTTTTTTTTTTATATTTTTTTATGTTTTTTTTTTTTTTTTTTTGTTTTTCCCCTTGTAGGTATTCTAAATGGTCAATTTAGATTACATAAATTTTCAAATAAATGCAACATATGTCTATAAGTTCCTGTGTTTGGATAATTAATTTTCTATTTATTCACATTTCGAAATTCTGATCCACACTGCTTATATACCTAATGATATAATTAGTCTCCTACCTGCATGTCAAGCATTTATTCACTTACAATTTAACATTTTTATTCAGGTATCACATACCCCGATCCCTCCTAAAATCTACTGGGAACCTACTAGTTCTACTAGAAGAAGAAACTGGGAACCCACTTGCAATCACACTAGACAGAGTTTATATCACATCACAGTAAAAGATACAGAGTATGTGTAAACAGGAATGATCTATCTTCTTACATGGATGCAGAGAACCCGGGGGTATAGGTAAAGGAAATATATAAGTTAGAATGGCCCTGTATCTCTCTTTCTCCCCCCAAATGCATATTAGACATCTCCAGAATATAAGAAAGGGAGGGTTTAGAGAAACAAATTGTCATCAATTATGAGGAATTTTATTGATTGTCCTTGTCAGCAAGAATTCATTCCCTTGGCAGACGATATTTGCCATCATTAAACTGCTAATACAAATTACATAATATAACCAACAACAATCAAATAGAACTTAGAGGTTTTACATTACTTTTAGGCGTTCTAAAATTATCATTTGCTTATGGTATAAAGCTTTTTCAAACCAAAAAAAAAAAAAAAACAGACTTTTACAAGTTTCATGTGTTTGAATAATTAATTATCTATTTCCTTTGTGCTTTCAAATTTAAATCTACACTGCCTACGTACCTGATAATTTAATTAGTCTACTACGTGCATGTCAACTGAACATATTTATTCAGGCATAACATACCCCAAAAGCACGCAGCAATCCAGAACTCAAAAATCATGTTATCTTTCAATACCAATCTTAATCGTTGGGGCCTCACACAAGACTCCTATAGTATATGTAGTATTACATCAGGAGGGAAATATAATCAAATAGAAGTGCACAGTGACAGGAGAAATCTATTTATCTAGGATTTCAATTATGACAGAGGAAGCACCATTCTTATCACTACAACTAAAAGGAGCGCAAATTATGAGTCAAAGGAAAGAGGTAACACAAAGTTATAGTATACATATAAAGAAAGTTGCAAGAAGAACTAAGTAAACCATATGGGATGCGTGTGTGAATATTACCCTTTTCAAAGTACCTACTACCACAGCTCTTGAAGAATAACAAAATAAGAAACAGTTTGATGCAAATTACTACCATGCATGCAACTATTCAGAGTAAAAACATCAAGGAAAGCGTTAGAAACTAAATTCTATATAACCATGTCACTAGAGGAAGTCCTTATGTACACGTCAACATTCATTAAACAAAAGAGCATGTGCAAACTGATGTATTCATTACAAATACAAGAATCAAATGAGCGAAAGGGAGGTAAAAAGTAAACAAACAATTGGGTACCCTAATTATTTACAGGGAAAGTAAAATTACAAGTCAAATAACATGGGGAAAAAATAAATCTTGGTGTCTGATCTTTTCTAGTGAAGAAGAAAGATGTAAGCTACCGGTTACAACAGATCAAGAAATCAAATAAAATGCAGAGAACAAAAATTAGAGCCAGACGAAAGAGCAGTCAACAGTGTGTATAACAGAATAACCAGTGTGGTATCACCATACTCTACCTAATGAATTCTTGACAGTAGCATGTCACACCTAAGTCTCGTACATTTATGTCCTGAGAATCACACCATCTGTAGATCTCACTCTAGTTGAAAAAACAAAAGATAGTAAATATTTGCCAGAAAGTTGAATATCTACTGTGTAAATTTAAAAGGTGAGGAACAAAAGATAAAACTTGTTTCTCTTACCAACTTCTTGGCCATCTTCTATCTTTGCAGGATTCCGTTGTCTGATAGTCCACAAATGTGAAGGTATGATGGCCTTCTGTGAAGGTAATTCAGCTATGAACAATAGAGTCTGCGCCCACCCAGCATATTTACCATACTTGGTAACAAATGCCTCTGCAACGCGATTACAGAGCTTTGGTGTCAACTGGGAACCTGCAAGCTCAGGTAAGAGATACTTGGTGGCAATCTTACCCAAGTGTAAAAGAGATACATCCAAATAAACACTCGATGCTGAACTCTATGAATCACAACATTCTACAAAAGATGCAATAGTCAATCATTAGTGTAAGCTTACCCGCCAGACGTGAGTGTCAACAGGAACGGCATGGTGTTGATCAAGCGAGAACAGAGCAATGCAAGCAGCCACTTTAGGACCCACACCGGGTAACGTAGAAAGTGCGGATATAACATCTGGAAGATCCAACTTACGAAGAGAACGAAGCCACTCTTCCCCTCCACCAGGTTTTGATCGCAAAGCATTAATCGTACCAATTATATATTTAGCCCTAGCAACACGATAATCAAGTCACAAACACAGTTGCAATAGAATGCATGCATAAGAGTAGTTAGGGTTAGTAACTGATGAACCTGTAACCGAAACCCGCGTCTCTGAGTTGTTGCTCTGAGACGGAGGAAAGTTGCTCCAGAGAAGGGAAAACGTGGAACTGAAACCCTCCGACGTCTCCCACGTGCATTCCCAGAGACGAAACGTGGTCAACCATCTTCGTGATTCGTGCAATGTTGTTATTGGAAGAGCACAGAAACTGAATCAAACACTCGAAAGGGTCTTGCCGGAGCACCCTCGCACCGCTCAAATGGCACGCTAGCGCCGCGAACCTCGCATCGGAAGCGGAAAACGCCTTCCATAAGTCGGCGAGAGAAACGGCGGCGTTAAGGAAATCTAGCAAGGCGGTTTTGGCTTTTTCGGGGGGAGAGTGGGAGTGGAGGCAGTAGGAAACGTCGCCATTTTGGAGGTGTTTGAGGGTTATGAGGTGGGGCCCAACGACGCCGGTGTATTGTAGAGGGGCGGTGTTTTTCCAGCGGAAGGTTTGGCCCGTGGGGAAGGTGAGTGGCAGAGAGAGTTCGGCCTGGGTCAAGTTGAGAGGGGCCCAGGCCCGGGCTTTTGCGGTGTTGAGGTAGTGGCGGGCCTGGGTTTGGGGAGTTGGGGGCGTTGAGGGAGGAGGTGGGATCTGTTTTGGGGATCTTTTTCTCTTCTTTGTGGTCATGGCCGCGACCTCCATGGGTCGCAAATGCAACGACTTCATCTGCCTATCTCAGGTTACGAGGGACAAAGTGCCGGTAAAATAAGGACGGGTCGGGTCGGGTGATCCTGAGTCGTGACTCGTGACCGTGACCGTGACCGTGACCGTTGAAGTTTGAATAAAAGAGATTTTTTAAATCCACTCAAATTAGCCTTGTTAACGTATATAAATTCTTACCGGGTTTAGGTATCATTTTCTTTTAAGTTTTTTACCAAATTAGTGTAATTTATTTTAATATTACAAGAATGAACAATTTTTTAAAAAATTACATACATAAACAAGTAATGTTTTATGTAACATGATTTTATTTTTGATAATTTGTGTTAATTAGAATGATTTATGTTTGGCCAATATCACTTCTTCTGTTAATAACAGAAGTTTAGTTATCCAACCATGTTTAATATAACTTTTATTTGTTTTTTTTTTAACTTTTAGTAAAGTCATACAATAACTAATTATGTGGTAAAATTAAGGTAGTATATGATTTTTTTTAGTTGTGTATATTACATTGAAATCGTAGAAATTCATATAACTTTAATTATTTCTACATTACATATAACTTGTGCACATATAACTTGTGCACATTTAACATGACTTTCTCTTTTTAATTCTTTACTTTTTAAAATTTTCTTTTGATATTTTGTATGAAAAAATAAAAATATTAATTTGATATTAATAACATATAAATGATTTGACAAAAAATAATTATAACGAAAACTTAAGACATGGTAATTGTGGAGTAATAAATTTATAAGAAATAGTAGTTGATTTTTTAAAAATCAACAACTAAGAAATTATAAGAAAAAATATATACATTAAAATATAAAGATTAGTAAGGTTTTTGATTAGGGTTAGAATGAAAAATAAGTTGTGTAGTTTGTGAAATTATATGTTTGTTACACTCAATTATGCATATAAATTTTATTATTGTAGAAAAATACTATCTTAGAGATGTTGATTTTATGTTGAAGGCCCAAATCCTGACATCGTATTGTGGTGTTATATAACCATTTGAAAGAGTATATTCGTAAAGGTTCACAAAATTCACAAGAGTTGTTTAATCATCGATATTCGTAACTTATAAATGTTATTGAAAGAATATTCGATGTCTCAAAGAAACGATTCTCAATAATAGCTTATGATACTGAATCACATTACTCATTGGAGACGATGTCCAACATTATTCTTGCATGTTATATTCTTTATAACTTTCTCTGTAGGGCGAACAATGAATGACTGTTACTTGATAAAGTTTACTGAGAGTTAATGGAAGAAGACGGTGAACCCTCGGTCTTCCAACTTCATGAAGACAATTATAGGCTTAGTTCATAGATTATGGACCATAGAAGTAATGAAATGTGGATAACTTATAAGAACAACTAAGATGTTGTAATATTTTGATATTGTTAATGAACAATTTTCTACCTTTTATGCTGTCAACAAAACTACTTTTTGGGATTCCTTAATGTAATATATGTTTTGCCTTACACTTGCACAAGTAATGTTTGCAACAGGTACAACATGAATAGCATAAAAGCTATTGTTCCAGACTTTTCTACACCTATCCGTGAGTTCACAAAGTTGACTATGGATATGGACTTTCAGTTGTTGTCAATAATGATAGACGAGGTTCGACTAGGTAACAGGGTTGATGACAGCTGGACAAGGCAGGCCTGCACTAACATTGTGGATGCCCTTCGACAGTCTAGTCTGGTGGGCCTGACAAAGAACAGTGTATAAAACAAACAGAATAGTCTAAAGGAAACATGGCGTGAGGTTCACAACTTGTTTAGTGGACTTAGTGGATTTGTGTGGAACCAATCTACTAAAGTATTTGAGGGCAAAGACAAGGTGTGGGATGACCTAATAAAGGTAAACAATGCATATTTATGACCGTAAATTTTCAACTTATGTGGTTGACCGTTACTTTATTTTCAGGTGAAACTCACGGCGATAAATAAAGGGTTAAATTAATCTGCTACTATGACCTCATGAAGAAGCTTTGGGGGCAAATTGTGTCACTAAGAGTGGAGTACAGACAACCCAACAAGTACGAAGAAATTTGCAGACACAAGGTTTTAGTGTTAACCTAAATGAATACCATATAAAATACATCCTGAAGGCACCGACATTTGATAACGACACAGAGGAATTGTTCCTATCACCACTCGTCATGGATTCATATAGTCCAACTCCCACAAAATCTGCATCATTTGCACCTCAGGTGGCACATCATCGTCAAGAGGTTCAAAAAGAAAAGCCTCCATGGTTGACATGATTTACGTCCAATTTGCTCACTTGACCATCGAAACTTGATGTTGTGACCGATACAATGTGACAAGGGAATGACAATGTAGATAGATTGTCAACCATTGTTGCATAACAAAATTCAATATTTCGTGAACACGTGTAGACTAGCATTTTCACTCATCTGTCCATTAGTCAAAAAGTGAGTTATGGCAAATGTCAATTGAAATAGCATTGGGGATGAAGACATGTTTGACCAATGTTACGAAGCCCTATGCAGTAACCAGCCTCTCACGAAACTTCTATTTGACATTCCCATAAGTGTCATCTTAAAAGTTATTAGATGTTATGACTAAGAGAAGTTGAACCTTGTATTTTGCTTAATGTTATATTTTGTTTTCTTGGATATTGTTATATTTTGTCTTTATGTAATTTGTAATGTTATGCAATATTTGAACAATATTAGTAGCATTGTTGTATGTTTGAACCATATTTGTAGTTATTAATACATCTGATGTTGCAATGATAAATGTCACGGTATTATGTTTTCTTTTGTTTGTAGGTATGACATCATCTTTTGGTAGTAAAAGACATAAAAGCATAAGGTGTCATCCATGAAAACCCATATCTAATGATTTTACAATCCCTGCTTCTCTAAGACCCTAGGGTTGAGTACTTGTTAAACCAAACAAGGTTTTTCAGCCAACGGGAATAGATGGTTGAGTATGCATCCCAGTTTTATGCTTTAAAAATTCAATCACCAAAGGTCATGAGTTTGTCATGGTTTGCACAACAAGGATTTCAATTTTAAGATCATTTGGTGTACCAAGGTCTGTAACAATTTGTAGCCCTTCAAGATTTGTACTACAACGATGTCATGAAGTTGTTTCATTCAAACCGAAAAATTACAAAAGAAAGTAACGTCCACAGTGAGGTTAACAACAGGAAGATCTTTGTGACACCATGTGATTTGATGTTGTTGGCCAAACTTAAGTATGATAGAGTACACTTGTCATATCCAAACATCCCGGAAAAGGTTGAACTACAATTGCCAAAGTACGTTGAACTCAATGCTCAGACCAGAGTTCGAGGGTCAGAATCTCTGAAACATAGGCAGTTTGAATGTGGACGATTGACTACTTCATTATGCCTACATTCACATATTGATCCCACGGTTCACAATTTTTGTTCAACTGTTGTATGAAGACATATTTATGTTATGGGTCATAAAAAACAATATATTCATTAATTGGCCACATCAAATTATGCAACACATGCTAAAATGTAGAGATAATAATATGACGCTTTTGTACACCTTTGTTGTTTGCACGAATCTTACATGTCTGCAATATGGACTTATCCCTTGAGACATTTGTGCACTTAGGCTGGTCAAATTATTTTGCTAAAAAAATATTGCACATATTGAATACCTTTGAAGTGAATGGTGTGTGGCAACATGATATGGTGAATGACGATGATGACAAAGATGATGAAGAGTCACCACAACTTGACGACGATGTTCAACAACCCACACCCTAATCACCAATCCCCTTTCGTCCCCAATGATGGTCAAATTTTTTCACAAATTATGATTGATATTTAGGACTTGCGTGATTTAATAATTTGAGGATCAATAGGCACAACAAATTAGATAATTTGCAGAAGGATATACGCACCATATTTGATAGAGTGCATGACAAATTGACCACATTGAGTACAAAATAGACGACTTTCGCAACAATTTCAAGTAATATTTGTATTCATTTCATTATTTACTATTATATGTATTAGTATTGTGGTGTAACTATTGACTTTAATCATATTATATTGTTTTCATTAATTTTATGAATTTCACATTTTCGTATACATCTTTCAATTATTTTTTAAACTTTTTTAGATTTCAAATTTTAACAAATTTGAATATATCAATAATGTCTAGAAATTTCAATTTTCTAATTAAATTGACTTCACAAACACTTAAACAAATTATTCTTTATTAGGTCTCACATACCTCTAATTAATTATATTTTATTTAAAATTAAATTTAAATACGACGGGAAAATTTCTTATGTTACAAATTTATAATTAGAAATTAATCGGTAAAAGGTAAATTTGTAATCACATATTTTCATCAAATTAACAAAAAAAGTTTATTAATCACATTTAATAAATTAGTCATATTTTGTTTTCAATTATTTTTAATCAATAAATTTGTAGTCTAACATTTTTATTAATTAAAAAAATTTAAATATTAATCACATTTATCACTATCACTTATAAATTTTTTTCTCAATTTCCTTTATTTATTATTTTCTATTTCTTAATCTAAACAATGTAATGTTATGTACACTTTTGTCTTAATTCACTAATTCAAATTTACTCTCTCCACTAAACAAATATCAAAATTTCAGAAAAAAATAAAAGAATGGTAGATATATAATTAATTCACCTTAAAAATACAAACCAGTTTAATTTTATGATTAAAATTGTAAAAAATATATAATTTTTTCTTATTATTTGAAAAATGAAAAAAAGTGAAAACTAAAATAACAATAGTAATACGACCTTAAGGGTCCAATAGTAATATTGATTTCTCAAATCTCTAATGTGAGAGTAACATTCAACGCCGATCATTTCCTTATTTTTATCTCACAAGATAAAACAAAATGCGTGATGCATGTACTTAACACAGTTGTTTCCTGTACTATAGGAATTGATACCTGCATTTACAACTTTTTTAACATGTCAAAATTGCCCTTAATATTATTACTTTGAACTTTGAACGAGAATGCAGTGTACGAACAATGCTTGCACAATATATACCAGTAGCATAATCAGTCTGCAAAAATTCAAGAAATTCAGTTTCTAGTGAAGGTATTCATACTAACGTGACTCTCTACCCAAGCCTTTTTTTTGGCATTTTGATCACAACATCACCTTTCTTTAACTCGCACAAAGCTTTAACCGCTATTCCCTCTTGAGGTGTATCTACAAACTCCAATGCATATTTCCTCCACAGCTTGAATGCGCTCAACACTTGTCCAAACAGATGAAAAGAAAATGAATTGTTTGTATACATAAACACATTGTGTCTTCAGTGTTCAGTGACAAATGGATAAATTTCTATTCAACAACAATACAATTATGGTATTTAAAAAAAATTTAAGTACAGATAACCATTTATATAATGCAAGCTTAGCACCCTATCATTAATGTCAAATTTCTATTTATTTTTTTCATTAAGTTTCACCAATCACTTTGTGTTACTTAACTATTTTTAAACATTATGTCAAAACCTCAATCTCCATTAAAAATTTAAAAGTTAAGTTTGTGTCACTTTCTAAGAATTTTACAAATATAACCATAAAATGTTTTTAAAAATAACTTTAAATGTGTTTTATTAACTATTTTTGACAAAAAAGAAAAAAATAGTATGAGACTCAATCACTTTATTCTATATCATCAATGTCAAAAACAGGTCAAAATAAACTAACTGACCTTGAATGTACGGGTTGAAAAAGGCGACTATCTAATTTTCAAGTGAATAGAGGAACTTTCCTCCTACAAATGAAACAAGACTTATGAAATTAATTAATGATCAAACAAACTACTTTTAATATTTTATTAAATTAGTATAAACTTATGTAAAATTTATAAAAAGGGGCAAATTCTAAGTTTCTGATTTATTTAATTTTTCTTTTATTACGAGGATAAGCCTTTCAACTTCAATAATTAAGATATTTTATTGGGCATTTGTTTTAATTATTACATTATTTTAATATTTATTGGGTTATTTTCCTATGTTGTTCAAATTAAAAGGCATTTTATTTCTAACGGAATAAAAAATGTATTTATTAAAATAACTAGTTTAAATAAATCACTTCTAAAAAATGTATTTTAAAAAATAGAAGCACTAGACATTTTAATAAAAAACTAATTGTTTTAAAAATATTAAATTTTTATAAAAATTCTAATATATTATATTTACTAATTAACTTATTAACTAATTTTATCAATCACTTTTAATTAAACGAGTTAACTTATTATCTAAAAATTAATAGATTAAAAATTTTGTCAATTAGTACATAATTTATTAGTCAAAGATTAATTTACCAACTATCAACTAATTCATCATCTGTCGACTAATATAAAAATTAATTTTAAGAAGTATCACCTACACACTTTCTTTTAGATTTTTCTATAATCGTGTTGCTAATTTTACGGCAAATCAATAAACATACGTATTTTTTTTTTTAATGTTTACTGGTTTAGTAATTTAACTTGTAAATTATAATCTTTATAAATAAAATATATAACTTTAATTACCACGTAACACTTATACACATTTTTATTATATAAAAGGTTCTACATATATAATTATACACTCATAAATATATATACTTAACTTAATTACACATTCTCTTTAAAAAGTAAAAACTAGTCAAGCGATATAATAAATAATGAGTTAACATGAGTAATTATTGGAAAACAGAATCTTGTAGATGAACTCAGTAATTCATGTATTTTTTAAAGTTACTCTATTATTTTAGACATCTACACTTATATTATATAGTAGAATTGTTAAGACATATAAAAAAGTCATATATATATATATATATATATATATATATATATTTTGTGTTTTCATGAATAAAAGAAACAAAAAATGCACAAGAAGTGAACAAATATCGTCAAAATAATCAAATAATAATAATAATAATAATAAAACAATATATGTATACTTATTATTTTTAAAATTTATATCAATATATATTCTAATTTACTTTTTTTTATATTACAAAAATTTAAATTAGTTTTACAATGGTTATAGTGAGTTTTATCATGACTAATATTTACTAATTTGAGTTCTAAAAATTAAATAATTTTATTAAATCTTAAATATTTGTCATAAATAATTATTAGAAGAAATTTCTGTTTAGTAATAATTATTTTTTATATAAAGGTATAAAATTCAAGAAAAATTGTGAAAGAATAAAATGTTAATTTATCAATCAAAGAAAAATAATGATATTACAATTAAGAAATAACTAATATATTAAATAACAAGAAATATTTAAATAAGAAAAATTACAAAAATATTGCCAAAAAATAATAATTTCTAATTTTTTTAATAAGGTTATGAGGGTAAATATAATTATAAAATAACAAAATAGATAAATAAGATAACATTAAAAGCACTTTACTGTCTAAATATAATTACAAATTTAGTAAATAAATAAATAAAACATGATTATAAATGTCAAAAATAAATATAAAATTAACAAACATATAAAATTATATTAAAGAGAAATGACTAAGCAACAATCATTCTAAGAATAACAAATATATAAATGTGATGGATATCTCTCCCTTACTTTAATATTTGAAATGATAATAGAAACACAAGTTGAAATTTTTGGAAAAACTCAATATATAGTAATGTTTTAAAATGTATTAAATTCTTTATTATTAAATACCTTATAACACACACACATATATATATATATATATATATAAAATATGTATATATATATATATATATATATATATATATATACTGTATCGTATCTAAAATAAGTAAATTTCATCAGATACGTAACTAGTTTTCATTTAGATTAAAATTACAATATTAAAAAAATTAGAATATTGCAATGATCTAATACTATTTACAATTATTTATTAATATTGTATTGTCTCAATGATTTAAAATATTACATTTTTTTTTGTTTTTTGGTAAAACCATTAATGTTATGTCTAATAATATTTGAGAATATTTCTTGCTTCTATCATTTCTATGAAAAAAAAAACTAACCACGATTTTCAAACGTATCTATACCTTAATTTGTCTAAAAAAAATATTGTTTATTGTGTATTATACATAATTTGAAGAGGAAAAAAAAATCATCTTTACTCTCTCAATTAAATATTTCTATTCTTCCATTAAAACGAAACATTATGGACGTAATTTTCGTAATTAACTAAAAATCTCTCTCCATCATTTTAAACTGTCATTCTTTTTCCTTTTTTTTTTTTCTACACACTTAATCTTCTTAACTTCTTCTCCATCTTTTTCAATGCACATTCTTTTAGTTTATCTATAAATTAATTCTCAATCAATTTTAAAAGCACAAACAGTTAAAAACAGTATTATATGATAAATTAAATTATTCATCATAAATATAAAATATATTTTGAACATGATGTCAGTTAAAGTAAACTTTAAGTGTTATAAAGAAAAACTCTAGTAAATGCCTTCAATAAATTTTTATCTTAAATATTAAAATTTTATAGAAATTCCAACTCATTCGACAGGGTAAAAAAGATCTAAAATACATTTAGCAACATGGATTATAATATAGATATTTTGCAAATATTAACATAGATGTTAAGACACTAATTAATTAATTAACATCTTCAAAATACTGTTAGTACTTAACAGAATAATTAAGACATAAAAAGCGAGGGATATAAAGGCGTGAAGTATCTGAACCTCGCGTGCGAAGCACAGCCTAATAAAAAAGCAGCGTTTGAAGCACGCGCGAGGGAAGCAAAGCCGCCAGAATTTTACCCTACACGGCCCTCCACTGTGGTTCCGGTAACAGCCACAAAAACGCACATCAACACGGCGTTTTGCCCCCAAACGCCAACCATTTTTTTTGCCTCTTAGATCACACATCACACATCCATCCAGCACAGAGAGAGAGAGAAAGAGAGATCGATCAACACAAAAATATTTGTTCCAACAACAATCCCAACCCTTTGCGCCAATCAACGACCCCACACTCAAATCTTTCCCACAATTTTCTCTCTCTCTCTCTCTCTTAAACCCCTCACTCCTCTTGCCATGCCAGCTTCTCCTTCAGGTGTTCATTCACTTCTCTAAAACCCTCACTCTTCCAATGCCAACCCTGCGCTTCCAATTCCCGCAATTTTCTCTTCTCTGCTCAATTCCCTAACCGCTGTTTTCAATTTTGTTTCCATTTGAGTTTTTTGTTTTCGCAGAGAACCGAACCAGATGGAGGAAGCGGAAGAGAGATTCGCAAATCGCCCGGCGCCAACCCAAGCACGAGGAGGAGGAGGAGGAAGACGAAGAAAACCCCAATGCGGAGGACGACCATGCGGAACGCGAGTACGATTCCGAGGAACAAACGCATCACCACCAAAACCACCCTAATTCGCAACCGCACGTGGAGACGGAGGTTCTCTCCGACCATGGCGTGCCCATTTCGCAGTTCCCGGTGGTGATAAAGCGCTCCGTGAACCGCCCGCACTCCTCCGTCACCGCAATCGTGGCTCTGGAGCGAGCCCTTGAGTCTGGAGACAACAAGGCTCAGAGCGCTCTCACTCCTCCTGTTCTCGAAAACGTGTCTCATGGCCAGCTTCAAGCGCTGTCGTCTGTGCCATCTGATAACTTCGCTCTTGACGGTGATTCCTCTTTTGTCATCACTCCCCCTGCCATATTGGAAGGTCGTGGCGTTGTTAAGCGCTTTGGAGCTAAGGTTCTTGTAGTTCCAATGCATTCAGGTGAATTGAATTTCGGTCTTGTGCTTGTTTGACTTTTGTTTTGTTTTCTTAGTTTTGGACGCTTTGGATTGATGTTAGGTTTGGTTTGGGTTTGTGTGAGCAGATTGGTTTTCGCCTGCCACCGTGCATAGGTTAGAGAGGCAAGCAGTGCCGCATTTCTTTTCAGGGAAATCACCGGATCATACTCCGGAGAAGTACATGGAGTGTAGGAACTGCATTGTTGCGTTGCATTTGGAGGAGCCTGGGAAGAGGTTTACGGTTTCTGATTGCCAGGGTTTGTTGACTGGGGTTGATGTTGAAGATTTGACTCGGATTGTGCGGTTCCTTGATCATTGGGGAATTATTAATTACTGTGTTCCGATGCCGAGTCTTGAGTCTCCCAATGTTATGTCTTGCCTGAGGGAGGAGCAGGGTGGAGAGGTCCGTGTGCCGGCGGAGGCTTTGAAATCTATTGATAGTTTGATCAAATTTGACAATCCCATCTGTAAGCTAAAAGCAGATGAAATTTATTCGTCATTAACTGCACATAATGCCGATTTCTTTGATCTGGAAGACAGAATAAGAGAGCATCTATCGGAGAATCATTGCAATTATTGTTCTCGTCCTCTTCCTGTTGTATACTACCAGTCTCAAAAAGAGGTACTCTGGATTTTTGTTTCACATTTAATATTATATTATGGTGATGTGGCTATTTATTGCTTTCGTCATGTGGGTAATGATGGTCTGAATGAAAGTTTGAATAGGAAGGGCTTCCGTTATGATTAACAGCACATGACCACCTTGCATGAGTATACAGTGCTACTATTGCATTACGCATTCAATGCATATAGCAGGACATGACGAACCCCCTTTTGTTGAAGATTATTTATAGCACCAAGTCTAGTTCCTCCCTTTCAAGAAATAGCTATCACCTCCATTGCCCTTTACATAGGTTATGTATGCATGACAGTGGAGTACTCTTTAGATGTTATATTTCACGTGGCACTCTGAATATTTCTCCCTTAACTCAGGCTCATTACACAAACAAAGCAAGAGATAAAAATAACAAGTGAGTTTTGGTTTGGCATATGTGAATGCATCTACTGCAGTATTGGAAGGATGCCATGTACAGGGAAACATACAATGCTGATGCTTACTAGCCAAATATCAACTTGTGGGAATGTTAAAATATTAATATTATTAAATTTTAGAAGTCTTGGGGGCTGTTTGGTTTGAAAAAAATGTTTTTTGCTTTCATTTTCCTTTTTTCACTTTCAACTACTTTGTTTTCTATTTGTTTATTGTTTTCAATGGTTTGTTTAAGAAACAGAGAAAGCAATCTTCCCATACAATAATGAAAACAAGGTGATAATTTGGTACTTAAAAGTAAAAGTGGAAATAAAAATAAGAAACATTTCCTCCACATTCCCTTGTTTTGTTGTGTTTTATGCTAGGTTCATATTGGTTGTACTACAATAGTGCTTCACCCATTATTATTAAATTGGGAGTATTTGATATGTGTTTAGACCTATCATTTCATTACTACTATTTTATCCCTTCTCCATCTTTTCTCTCGTAATTTCCAATAGGAATTTTTGTATAAAAGGAACTTCTTTTGAATTGACTTTAAAAATTGTTGAATTATCAAATGGATTTAGCTTTCTGTTTAAAGCTCTTTGTTTTTAAATTCAACTTTAAAGCAGCTTTTAGGTTCTAAAAAAGTTTGGCCAAACACCACCTAAGATGAGGAAAAATCCTCAAATGTAGGAATTTCCCCCACCTATTTATAAATTGGTGGAGGAGTTTATGGAAGCATTTGAATTGCACTCATCACAAGTCAATTGTTTACCTGAAGAACAATATTTGGACAAAACAAAAAAACTTCATCTATAGCATTCTCAGGTTGAAGAACAGAGCATCAGCATAAAATTCAGCAAAGAGCAATAAAGGCCTGCATCATTTACATATCAAGAATTGATGGAAAGGAAAAGCAAGGGTTTATGTTTTAGGTGTGAAGAAAAGTTCAGTCCCCTATATCAATATGCAGAGAAACAATTGAGATTGTTAATTTTGGTAGTTAATTAAGCCCTAAACAAAGATGGAGAAGTAATTGTCATTGAAGTAGATAAAGATAATGTGGAGAACTAGTTTCTATCTTCCAGCCTTAGTGATATCGCTGATTTTTCTGCAGGCCTTAGTGATGGGAGCTGATCTATGGCAGTTAACAGTAGAAAATAACTGCTAGAATTAGTTCTGCATTATAAACTGTAGGATGGCAGTTATGTGTAGAAAATAACTGGTGGTTATGTATTATGTTTAGGAGTATACAACTGATATTAGGTTCTGTAGTTATTTTCAGTATATACTCTGTAAGATACTTCTGGCTCTGGGGACAGCAAGTGAATTGCTGTATTTGTGTAACGAGACATTTTTTGACCCTGGGACAGCAAGTGTGTTGCTGTATTGTGTTTGATTTCATTGATCAATATGATCTTTTATCACTTTTATCTACTGGTTTTCTATCAGCCTGCGCTTTGCATTTTACTTCAGTGCTCAATCCCCCCTAGAAATACCTAAAGAGAAGTTCCTTTGAGATCTCCAATACATGGCCCCACCAAAATTTCATATTCTCAGATATAGTCATCAGCGAATATGGTTTGTCGCAGTGGTTAACCTCTCATATATACTTTGCTTCATTTCTTTCTCTGAATCCTTGAATCAATGCTTGCATCAGCCTTTTCCAGGTCAAGTTTGACATTTTATTCCTCTAAACTCGGAACCAGTGTACTGCTAAACCTTCCATGCTAACTTATATGAGTAACCTTCATTTCCAATCGGATCTTCTGTACCTTGGAGGATTTATTTTCGCAATCAATCCACCACTATTGGGTTGCTGCCACTTAAATCAGGCAAGTTGGTGTTTTCTTGCCCAGGATTGGCATTCATTGACAACGTACACGAAATTGCCAATTATCATATTATTGTGTATCTGCCTTTTGCTTATTCGGCAGCAAATTCAACATCTCTTGACTGGTTGTTCCTTGTCTTCCTCCATCTCAAGGCTAATTCCCTGTTTCTTCACGCTATTATCCAATAGTTGGCAAAAAAATTTCTATACCATCCATATTCTTCCAGATTTATGCTACATATGCCGTGCATAATCACATTCCATGGCCAGTGACTCAAAACAGCACCAAATTGTCTAACAATTTTACCCATTTTTTCCATGGTAAAAGATCATGCAGGTCAAACTAAATTATTTATTACAACTTACAAAACAAAACGAGATTTAAAAGAGTACCGAGAACAGAGAACAAGAAAGCAATCAATTGTTTTTGTGAAGTATACAGTATGACAATCAGTAAAGCAGAGAATTATCCTTCCAAGCTTTCCGTGCTCGGTTCTATAATATTAACAATTCAGAATGAATCCTAAACTATTTAACCAATTTGGTAACAGTGCCACCGCTCTACTGTACCTAACTTATCTATAATCACTTTAACTTCTTTGGCTCAATGACTTTCATTCTTGTATCCTGGGTCCCATCATGCACTGCTATGATTATTGTTCCAATTACTCGTGTCTTGAATTTAAGATGTGTATCGAGACTGGAATGGAGCATCTGTCTTAGAGCCATTATAGTGACTGATCTCACAGCAGAGAAATGTTTACTATTTTGAGTGTGTGCAAGTCTGTGTTGGTTAAAGTGGACTATTTAAAGTTTTAAGAAAAACAAATGTTATATGTCAAGTGTTCCTTTACCTGATATATAGTAATAAAAAATTTGTAAACCATGGGCCCATTAGTGGACTCTTGTTACTAAGTAAGCTGCAGATTAACTTTGTTTGAACACCTCTTCTATCATATGTAATTAGAATCTCTTGTTACAGGTTGATATTTTACTCTGCACTGATTGCTTTCATGATGGGAGATTTGTCGTTGGTCATTCAAGTATAGATTTTTTAAGGGTGGATTCGACAAGGGATTATGGTGAACTAGATGGGGATAATTGGACTGATCAAGAAACTTTACTGCTTCTTGAAGCAATGGAGATTTACAATGAGAATTGGAACGAAATTGCTGAGCATGTTGGTACCAAGTCAAAAGCACAATGCATTCTTCATTTTCTCCGGCTACCTATGGAAGATGGAAAATTGGAAAATATTAATGTTCCAAGCACGTCTTTGTCATCCAATGCAATGGATAGAGATGGTAGTGGAAGACTGCATTGTTACTCAAACGGAGATACTGCAGGTCTATCTTATACTTTTAATTCAACCTGCTTGTTACATGGTTTTGATTTAGTATCTATGCTGTTACAGGACCTGTCCATCAAATTAGAGATTCTGACAGCAGACTTCCTTTTGCAAATTCTGGAAATCCTGTTATGGCTTTGGTGGGTGACTGCTAAGGATATGCTTAAGTTATTATTCAACTAAGAAAGGCAATTGAAAGCATGTTTATCAGCATAGGATGTGGTTATAGTTCTGCACTTAACATCATGTCTTTAACTAATTTATTCATGTTTATTTATAAAAAGAAGTTATAAATAAAACTTGTTCCTTCAAGTTACGTCGCTTCTCTTTGATGGAACCACCAGTTTACTGATCACCCACACTTACTAAAGCATTAAAGGGTGATGCGCTGACTAAGATATTGTATCTAGACTCTATAAGTTTCACAACAAATTAAACTGCCTTTTATATTCTGCAGTTCTTATATGTTTTGTTTTGGTTGGTGCATTCCAAAGGTTGCCTTTTTAGCCTCTGCAGTTGGACCAAGAGTAGCTGCTTCTTGTGCTCATGCAGCATTAGCAGCATTGTCAGTGGATACTTCTGGCAACACTTCACAGGTGGAAGCACCAGGACATGATAATAGGTGAGTATGCCTGTCATAGCAAGTGCAGTTTTATTGGATGAGCTGTTTTCTCCGTGATTATTACTCATTGTTCTTATACATCTTATCTTCTGCTTTTGGGCTTTTTATTTTATTAAAAAATTCTTTGAGTA
>Ga0099825_1004224_pt1 | contig 18898 bp, 8 predicted proteins | sample SiratroredBW_FD_76838 | JGI IMG/M metagenome (GOLD analysis project Ga0099825, IMG submission 76838) | Root nodule microbial communities of legume samples collected from California, USA - Siratro red BW | ecosystem: Host-associated > Plants > Roots > Nodule | place: USA: California | collected... | reverse complement strand
TTTTTTTTTTCTTTTTTATTTTTTTTTTTTTTTCTCTTTTTTTTCTTTTTTTTTTCCCCCTCCCCTCCTTCCCCCTCCCTTTTTTTTTTTTTTTTTTTTTTTTTTTTTTTTTTTTTTTTTTTTCCATTGGATTCTTCCTGTGTACTTTTCTATGAAGGATAGTATTTGTTTGGTGCATCCTTTCTTTGTCCCTGAAAGTGAAGGATTCAAGGTGATTTACAGTGTTCTGTAAATTGGGTCTTGAGGTTTATGGTGGATTCAGTAATTGTCCATGACTGTGGCTTCTTTGGGTTGGATCGTGGGTTAGTGAGTTTAAGAGATAGCTGTGAGTTGGTGAGACGTGAGATGTGAAAACAGAGACGGGACAAGAGATGAAGCCAATGCTTAGTGTGCTGAGATTAAGAGTAGCAGCAGAGGAATGAGTTATCTGATGATGCAGAGTTGCCAGCACAGACAGCACACCGGAGACCAAGAGATTGCTTTTCTGTTTGGCTGCAACACACTAAACAAATTGGGAAGTGGTATAGTTTTCTGAAAACATTTGAGACAAATTCCCCCCTCATTAAAAGTTTACCGTCCATCATCTCAAACATGGTGCTGCCATCATGCCATACTTCTATGACAACACTGTCGCTAAGCAGAAATGCTATGAAACTCTGATATTGTTTTGCTCAAATTCCAATATACCAGCCTCCATGTTGCTGGCACAACATAAATAGGATCATTAAAGCTTGCTAAATTTGATGGAAATGATAACATTGGGAGTGGGGAGAATGCATTCTAAATTGATATCTTGTTTTATGATTGTTGATTATTGAGTGTATTTTTTTCTTTTGCTCTTTGCTTCTCTTCTTCCTGGTTGATACTTCAAATCTTTTAGTTGGAGGATCAAGTTGGTCTATGCGGTAAACAACATTACAGTATTCTTATCGGCAAGACTTTGTAATACTTTCAGGTACAATTTTGATAGCAGCTTCTTTCTGCGCGATCAAGTTTTTTTAAAGCACCATCAAATAGTACAGTTAGTGAGGACCAAGTGGTATCCAAAGCCCAAGCACGGCCCTTCCAAATGCATCATTCGTCCGTGTCTGGTTCAACGGCTCAGCTGAAGGTTAGATTTGAAATTGCAGTTTTTGATGCTGATATCATAAATATATATTTTAAAGTAGAGTAAGGTAACTTGTCATGGTGTACAACTTATAATGAACTCCAGCATCTTAAAATCTCATCAAAATTTTAATTTCATGCTTCTAATTTTGAATAAAGAAATGAAAGAATAGAAATTTCAATGGTTCCATTTTTTTTTTTTTTCTTAGTGAAAAATCAACTGTGGTGTAGTTGCCACGCCTTTCCATGTGTGTCTGCCCTAAACACAGAAGACACTAGTGACAACCATAGGGAATAGAGAACAAATTGTAGTGCATGCAATTATATTGGCAACCTGAAGTTTGTATTAGTTTTACCTGCATTCATTTTGGCAGCTACTATGTATAGAGTTTTCCCATATAAATTGGTGCATCATACAGAAGAACAAGGAACTTGGTAATGTTGTTCAAAACTTGATGAACAAATTGCATAAGCATTTTGACTAAGAAGAAATGTTGTATATAGAGGAACAAGGAACTTGGTAATGTTGTTCAAAACTTGACGAACAAATTGCATAAGCATTTTGACTAAGAAGAAATGTTGTATATATTAACTTGTGGTCTACATTTCAGGCTCCCATTCTGGTATGCTTGGGTACAAAAGGAAATCAAGTCAATTTGGAGGTCTGAATTGTACTAGTCATGGTGTTTTAAGTTTTAATCTGTATATGCAATTATAATTCCTTGAAAAGGCTATGAGCATGATACCGATAGCCATGTAAATTTATAATCTAACGCATATGTTTGTCTAGTAAGAAGTCATATAGATGGGGTCCTTGCAGTAGCCAGCACCAACTTTAATTTGTCTTGTTTTTTCTTATTTCCTTTCCTATTTGTATTTTTGCAACTTTTTATGTTGATTAGACCACAAAACTAACTAGGTTTTCAAAAGCTTAATTTTGTGTATCAGGGGGATTGAATGATTTTAGTGGAGGAATTTATACAATTAGACTGGTAAATTAATTGAAAATATTTCGTTATTTATTCTAAAGGTATTATACCTATGACAATTATTATAAAAGCTAATAAATAATAATACATGATAGTTTATATTAGATTACAATTTATATTGTCAATGCATTTGTATTAAAATCAATAACTAAGAAAAAAAATGATACATTTTTATACTGGATGAAAAAAAAAATTCAACAAGATATCATCTTAACTTTTTTTTCTTAAAAAAGGTCAACTTAAAATGTTATTTTTTTAAAATATAGACTTATTATTAATGAATATGATTGAAATTTTAATTTAAATATAATGACATTTTATTTGAAGTTTTTATATGCATTTTAAATGATAAAATCAAATAAATTGATGTTAATTTTATTTTTAATATAAAATTGTTATGTTATAGTTTTAGCATTTTTATGTTATTTAATAGTTATAATATTTTTATTAATACCGAATGAATCAAAGCTTCCCTTAAAGCATGTGTCTAAAAAGAAACAACTAGGTTCCAGAATGATGTGCAGGGATTACTCACCAATTTCACTTCGAGTTCTTTAAATATATTGCTATAGATTAAATAAATTAAAAACACTTTATTAAAAAGGACAATTTATGTTAGTAATTTTTGTACCTTAAAAGGAATATCTGATTATTATCTTGGAGAGTTCCTGATTCCACACAGACAAAAATGCTTTACTTTTCACAAAATAATCAACACACGCAACTTCTACTTTGAAGTTTCATGAGATATTTTGGAACTATATCAGCATGAATTATCGTCGCAAACAACAAAATTCTTTGCCTCTATTTCCAATTGCTAAAGTGACATCTGTTCATCCTATGTGGTGAATCAAACTTGATATGCATGGTACTGAATTCCTTGTGATATTTGAGTCTTTCTTTTTAAAATGCAGAAAAATTAATATGAAAATCAAAATTAAATTTCAAAGTAAAATATTTTGAATTCAGTAAAAGTAACAATAACATAAGATTAAATTATCCTAGTTTTAAATCTTGAGAATAACGTTTTAGATTTAAGTCAATTTATATAAAATTGAATTTTATACTGATAAATTTTGACATTCAAGAACAATCTTTAAAAAAAACAGGCACCACAGTAAAATAATATATATAATTTTCCACAAATGTCTATATCTCTTTATAGTTATACGTGAGTCAACGTAATTGAGTTTAAGAATTGTATTTTTTATTGGTACACTAAATGTCGGTCACTCTTGAAAAACTGCTCCACTATTAGTAAGTAGAAGAAACTGTTCCTTGAAATGGTAAACTTATGATGATATTTCAGACTATAAATTTATCTCAAAAGTCTAATTCAGTAATTACAAGTTTACAACATAAATTGCCATCCGAGGCTTATAAAAACACATCATAAAACATTCATCAAATCAACATCACTATAGAAACTACAAGTTTATTAAGTTAATTATCATCTCAAAACTTAAATAGAATGAAAGTATTTTAAAGTGGAATAGTGATGATCTATTTTTTTTACCACGGAATTTGCTACAACATGTAGAAAGAATAAATGTTGTTCTCTGTTTCCCTTTAAAGGGGACAAAGAAAAATGGTGAACAACCTTTTGGTTACTAATTATTTTCTTTTTAAATATTATTATATAAATATAATATTTTATTGAATATTTAACTGTGAGTATAAATTTTACATTAAATAAAAAATAAAAGATTTAAAAAATATATAAAAGAATCCATAAACTTAATATTTTAAAGTTTTAAGTTGAAATTGATATTCTTGATAAAAGGTAATAATGATTTTGGTTTAATCTTTTTTTCTACTCTAAAGTCTTGTTTCGAAGTATGACTCTATTTTTATTTTATTTTTATTATTTTTAAAAGGTTGTGTTTTATAGTATGAGTTTGTTATACTTTTATTTTAATTTTACTTTTTTTTTTTGTAAAATCACTTTGTTATTTTATTTCTTTTTGTAAAATTGAAGAAGTAAATATGATTTCATGTTTTTCTTCTTAAACTGTGTTCACGTACATTTTCACGTTTATTTTAAATTTTTAAGAGATATGATTTAGTGCACGACTTTAGTATCCAAATTTTTCAGGTTAATATTTATTTTTTTCACATAAAACATATGTTTTGATGATACAACATGTAGAATCTGATGATTCGTATGCATGTAAATGTTTTGGTTGATTTTGAATATATAATTTCATCTCACATGTGTAAGAGATTCCGTAATGATTTTTTTTGTACACCTGTTGAAACAAGTAAACTTTTTTTTTTTTTAATTAATGGCACCAGTAAGTCGTGCATTATTTTATTCAATACCAAAATGGTGCAACTTCGTATGGTTTCGATGTAACCTCGTATTTGTTCTATGTGTTGTTCTTAAATAGTAAATTGATACACAGGTCTTTAAAAAAAAAAAAGTAAAAACACGTAAGTAAACACAATATAAAAAATAATAGAAACATAATTATGGACACGACTTTAAAGATATAATAAAATCATGCTAAGAACCACAATTTTAGAGTAGAATGAAAAGAGAAAAAGAATTTTCAAAATTAACATCTTATTCTGAAGCATGATCTAAGCACGACTTATTTGTGTCCATAATTTTTTAAAATATGTCGATTTTCATAAATATTAACTAAAATTACATAATTAAAAAAAAAAGTCTATAAAAGTAGTTTTCCCTTAGGAAAGTATTGGAGAATTAAGTTTAATGTGTTTTTTTTTCTTTTCCAATGTATATTTTTAAAATTTAGTTTGGAAAAATAAACAAAATGATTTTAATTAAATGTTTGATCATAATATTTGAAATCCTTACTATATTTGAGTTAAGGTGATTGTGATAAATGAATATAAAATTATTAAAAAATTATATATATTTTAAGGTGATTGTGATAAATGAATATGAAATTATTAAAAAAGAAAAAAATATTAATAAAATATTGAAGGTGTACATTCATAAATTCTAAAAAATAGTTTAGAATGATTATAGTTTTTAGATAATTAAATTTAAATACTTAATTTTCTATTTATATAAATTTTTTACTTTAAAAAAAAAATATTCAATTGTCATTTTATTTATAAAGTTATATTTTAAGTTCTAGTAAATTTATATTTTAAAACTATTTTCTAGAATCTTAATATATATATATATATATATATATTATCAAGTATATTTTTTATTTTATTCTCTAAAAACAATTTAATAAATGGATAATTTTTATGCAATGATTCACCTAACTAAACCCTAAATAAATATATTCCTCTCTTTGTAAATCAAGCAATAAATGAAGAAATAGAGCATTTATTTTCTATTATTTGCAGTAGGGTTATAGTCAGGTAAGTAATACTAAACAAGGAAGATAGATTATTACATCAGAGCCCAGAAAAATCAACTTGAAGTTAAATAGGATATAACTAATTAAACAATCTTCAAACTGATTAGAAAATTTTCATCAACAAAAATCATATCCAAAAAGCATTATACTAGTACTATATGTATAGAACTTAATCAATCTCCTCCTTATTTTTTATATCACAACTATCCTCCTAAGCTGGTGTGTTTTATCCTGTAGAAATATCTTAAACCCTAGAATATCAAAGCAAGGTTTCTTTCTTCAATACAAAATATATTAAGTGTGGATATAAAGAGTAGCTCAATTCATATACATACTATAATTTGTCCTTTATCACCTTTACTGTTACAACTTGACTATCTCTTAATTTCAACAAAACCAAAATTGTAGACTATTTTCCAAATGATAAAAAAAATAAAAAGGTGACACTGTATCGTCTATCAAGTTTTTTTTTATTAGCAACAAAAATTATATATAACATAAATATATATAAAATGGAAAGGATGTTAACAGACAGTTTTGCTTCTTCTATATAAACCCACTTTCTCAAGTTTCTCAAGTTGTATTCTGTTTTTCATATTACTGAGAATTCATTTCTTCTTCTCAATTCTTCATTGGTTTTAATTGTTCTGGAAAATCTTCAATACATTGCCATCATGGAAATTCAGTTGTTGCAGAGGAGAGGAGATTCATGCCTTTATAAGAGACTTGCTTTGGACTTGTACACAAAATCTGTCACTAAAATATGTTCTACTATTTGACAGTATCATTTCTCCAACTCTGTGTATTTAACCTTTGCAACATTCCAAAGAAAGTATATAGACCATTTTAAAAAGAGAAAAAAAAGGCAAAATTATTTATCTTACATAACTATCCAAGATCGAAATTAAACTAATTAAAGAGACGTTTGTTCTTCAGATTTTTATTTGTAAACATGACACTTGCTACCAAATGACAAGAGACCAACCCACACATGACAATAATTGCTTTTGAATAGTAAGATGATAGCAAAAGCAGTAAAAAGACAGATAAGAAAATTGATTCCATAATGCAGTTCGACCACTTGCTAAAGGAGACTTCACATCTCCAACACATATCGAAATCAATCGATACTAACAGATAAATTTGAACGTTTACAAAATTCCACACTATTATAAAAAATAATAATAATATAATACTTACACTGATAATATAAACCGATATTTTGTTACAAACTCTTATATATAATATAGTTAATTCTTCCACAACTATTAAAGCGGCTCTGGATGAGGCAAAATTTCAATAACTATCAGAAATTTGTAATTATGTGGTGGATAGCAGATGAAAAATGATACGAAGAAAAAAAGGAAAAAAACTAGTGAGAAAAAAAATGATAACAGTGATTACAAAATAAAGAAAACAGAAAGGAAAAATTAGATGAGATAAAGTAGGAAAAATTTATGCTATTTATACATTAACATTAACAAGACAAGAACATGCCTACAATGTAGTTTGGCTGTTGCGCAACATGTAGTAACCCTATCCCTAATCTCTAGTTTTCAAATGTAACCAACACACGCAATACTTCACTTTGAAACTTCTTCAGATATTTGTTTGAATTTTCTCACAACAAATCATCTCACTAAAACACCAAAAGAATCTTTTGGCTCTATCTTCAAATTTCTCGCAGCTTTTAGTTACTGCCAAATTCTCCAATCTTCTCCATCTCTCTATATATAGCAAACGCAAGCTAGAACCCCATTCATCAACAAAGTCACTCACCAAAAGATAAAAACCCTTCTTAGAAAACAATGGCAGTGACTAAGGTGGCATTGGTTGCTTCAATGATGGCTTGCATGCTCATAGCATCCTCTTATTCTAAATCAACCTTGACATGTGACCAAATCACTATTTGGCTCACTCCATGCATAGCTTATGCAGTTATGGGAGGGAATGTGTCATCTTTGTGTTGCCAAGGTATATACTCTCTCAACAAAGCTTACAAGAGTGGAGACGATCGAAGAGGAGCGTGCCAATGCATTCAGGACAGAGCTGCATACATCCCTGGTATTAACTATGACCGTGTTAATAAAATTGGTGAGAAATGTGGCACTAAGTGTCCCATCAAAGTCTACCCTTCTACTAACTGCTCTGCGTAAGTACCCTTTACCAGTTTTCTTTTAAGAAATTTTCCTTCAAGTATTTGTAAGTAAAAATATATTTGACAGTTACTCTAAACTTTTTCTGGTTTTCATGTGATTGTGCAGTGTGCAGTAAGCAATCAGCAAAGGGTGCAACGTTGTTGTATGAATAATGGAAAAAACGTTATATGTATTTACTTGGAAGGAAATAAAGTGAATGGATCGTGTGTAACGATCCAACTAATGTCTTCAAGTATATATCAGCAATAAATATATATCCCTCCCTTTAATTTATCATTTTCTGTACAGGCTGTGAAGTGAAACTGATCGCACTGGATTAAAATATTATTAATACATTTTAATTTGTTAAATATTTAATTAACAAGATAATTTGATTTGATTTATTAATAATTTTTTATCGAATATATTCATTAACTATTTTTTTATAGACGGATATCCTTTCATCCATACAAAATAATATCTTTAAAATTTTAGAATGAAAAACTAAGATGCCAACCAAGAGGAGTGAAGGAAAAAATAAATATTAATATTAGTAACACTGTTGAGTTTGACTACAAAGTTATTGAAATTTCTTTTCTCCCATTTGAGATATATAATAGATGATGGATTACTTAAAAGTTGAGATTAGTTGTTTAATAGAATAGAGTTGTTGTATAAAACAATTGGAGCATATTGTGTTCCACGTCTGGGGTTAATTAACGCTTGAGCTCTACAACTTGACACTAGAGACAGTAATCATATATTTATAATAAGACACTATCAGCCTTATTCCCATTTCTAACAAATTCATGGCAGAACAAAGCATAGAAAGATGGTTGAGCTGTAGTTGTATAGGAGAGGCAAAATGTAAACACGAGGAAGACAAGGACTGCTGCAAGTTGACTGGGTATACTTACTAAAAGACAAAATAACTGGAATCATCAATCTAAGGAGGCACTATATTTGCCAGAGTAGAACGTTGCACTTGTGATGACCTCATACTAAAAACTTTTGGATAACAAATGGTGGAACACTAATGTCAATATGTGATTTGGGGCAATTTAACAAGGCTTGGGTGTAAAATTTTGGATTGGTTGAAGGGATAATGTTCTAAACAAATGTTAGCTAATATGCTATTTTAGTAGTTAGAATGGTTTCTTGAGCAATAGACTTTGGCCTATCTTTTTTAAAGGGTTGGAACGTTATTAAATATTTCACTTTATATTGAATTTATTTTTTGTCAAAAAAATTACTATTATTTTGATGCTTCAAATGAAGGAATAATGCATGTGTGTACGTGTTAACGTGAACAAAGTCATGGAAAGAGAAGTGTTGATGAAAAGTTACATGCATGTTAATAAAAGTTTTGGGATACAATTAGGAGAGTCTCACAAGTTTTAATTTGTTTTATCCAAATCTTTAAGGTAGTCTTTTGGACTTGATTGTAAGAGTTAGAACATCCTTTTTATCCCACTTTAATTTATTTAATCTTTGCTGATAAAAAAAAAAGAGATTATTACGAATAGATTAATTCTGAACCTCAACGGATAATAATTAATAAATGGCTAAATTATTATTAAAAGTGTGATTAGAGATTCAGATGTTTAGCTAAAAGAGATTTTGTTATAGGTCTACCAAACCATATTATGATAGCATATTAAAAAGTAAGTTTAACTCATTCTCATAAGATCAATTTTTAATATAAAAATTATTGAACTTATATATTGTAAATTGATCTTATTTATAATTAATGTGAGATTTTAATAGATAAATTTAAGAAATACAAAAAATAATTACAACTATTTTGGAAGTTATCACAAAAAAAAATTTACGTTTAACAAAAAGATTATTTAATGAATAATTGATATGATTTTACTTTTATCGGATATATTCTAATCTAACTTCATAATGAGAATATTTTTTAAGTTTTATATTTTTGGACACCCACGTTGAAAAATGGTCATATAATAGTTTTAGAAAATGTCACAAACAATTTTACAAATGTTTTATAATGTTAGAAATCTCATATCGTGTATAGATATGAACTTTCAACAGTCTATAAATGAGTACACACTTCATCTTAAGAAGGTTTTGTAACATCGTTACTAGTAAGATTGTTAGGCCTATCGCATCACTTGCTATTGGGTCGTTATCAGATCATCCTGAATACATAGTTCCACGTACGAGTTGGGAAGTTTCAGCGTTAGAAGGATGTGTCAGAGATTCACATCGACTAGAGATAGGGCCTTTAATACTTTATACATAGATACAAACCTCATCTTATAAGCCGATTTTATAAAATTAAGTAAAGTCTATTTCTTAAGATATAAGATGAGTAAAACAAACATGTAATAGAAAACATAATTAAAAATTTACATATAACTATCACTTTAATATAAACATAATTAACAATTTACATATAACTATCACTTTAATATAAACATAATTAACAATTTAGATATAACTATCACTTTAATATAAAAGATAGTGAACAATTCTCTTTTACAAAAGATACCACTAATCACTTAATAATTATAAGTATCTATTTTTCACTTTCACAACTATCTTTATCTCCTCTTAAAATATAAAAAAAAAAACAATTACATTATATCATTCCTAATGGAATATATCAGCCACTTTTGGCAATACAATAAAATTTGCATATAACTTTATGAAAAAAATATATATATAATCTAAGCATCCTTTATACTTGAGTCTAAAATATAAGTTGAAGCATATTTTAAATATTTTTTTAATTTAATTTATTTTTTACTGTTAAAAAAAATACTTGGAATCTAAATTCTCGTAAGAATATACATGTGCTTGACGTGGTTTGTATGCATTTTCATTGTAAAAAAAATTGTATGTTGCAATTATTACCTTTATATAAAGATGTTTATAATTATTATTTAGATTGTGATTTTCACACATTAAATTTAACAATGCAGGCACATTTTCTTTTTTATCAGCGAGATATCAGCGAGACAAGCACATGTATACAATGTAGTTTGCTGCTGTTACGCAACATATAATAACCCTATTCCTAATCCCTAGTTTTCAAATATAATCAACACACGCAACATCTACTTCACTTCTTTGAAACTTCTTGAGATATTTTTGAATTTTCTCACAACAGATCATCGCAAACTGAAACACCAAAACAATTTTTGGCTCTATCTTCAAATTTCTCGCAGCCTTTAGGCACTGCTAAATTCTCCAATCTTCTCCATCTCTCTATATATTGCAAACCCTAGCTAATACCCCATTCATCAACAAAGTTACTAACCAAGAGATAGAAACCCTCTTCTTAGATAACAATGGCAGTGACCAAGGTGGCATTGGTTGCTTCAATGATGGCTTGCATGCTCATAACATGCTCTTATTCTAAATCAACCTTAACATGTGACCAAATCACTATTTGGCTCACTCCATGCATAGCGTATGCAGTTATGGGAGGGAATGTGTCATCTTTGTGTTGCCAAGGTGTATACTCTCTGAATGCAGCAAAAAAGAGTGGAGAAGATCGAAGACTATCATGCCAATGCATTAAGGACAGAGCTGCATACATCCCTGGCATTGACTATAACCGTGTTAATCAAATTCCTGGAAAATGTGGCACTAAGTGTCCCTACAAAGTCTACCCTTCCACCAACTGCTCTGCGTAAGTACCCTTCACCGTTTTTCTTTTAAGAAATTTCCCTTCAAGTATTTTTTAAGTGAAAATATATTTGACATTTATTCTAAACTTTCTGGTTTTCATGTGATTGTGCAGTGTGCAGTAAGCAATCAGCAAAGGGTGCAACGTTGTTGTATGAATAATGGAAAACACGTTATATGTATTTAGTTGGAAGGATATAAAGAGAGAGAATAGATCGTGTGTAACGATCCATCTAATGTCTTCAAATATATATCAGCAATAAAGATATATCCCTCTAATTTATCATTTTCTGCACAGGCTGTGAAGTGAAACTGATCGCATTGGATCAAAAAATTATTAATACATTTTAATTTGTTCAATATTTTAATTAAAAATATAATTTAATTTGATTTATTAATAATTTTTTTATCCAATATATTCCTTAACTATTTTTTATGGATTGCTATTCGTTTCATCATACAAAATAATATCTTTAAAATTTTAGAATGATGACTAAGAGGCCAACAGGAGTGAAGAAAAAAATAAATATTAATATTAGTAATACTATTGAGTTTGGTTACAAAGTCGAAATTTCTTTTCCCCCACTTTGATATAATAGATGATGGATCACTTAAAACTTAAAATTAGTTGTTTAATAGAATAAAGTTGTATAAAACCATTGGAGTATATAACTGTGTTCCATGTCTTGGGTTAATTAAGGCTTCTGCTGTAACAGATTAGATAGGTAATCATATATTTTATAAATTGTAGAATTCCTGTCATAATTTGGGATAAGTGTGGGAGCTGGAAGGCAGTTTATAATGATAAAAGTTTTGGTTGGTTTAGTGAGGTTTGAATTTCGATTGTTAATCTGAAAGAACCAACTAATGTATATGATTAAATTTGCTTTTTACTTATATAATTTCTCCGACAATTATGTATTGTGAAAAGCTAAAAACATACATGGGTCATGGTGATGAGTTGGAGACAGAAGTTAGAAGAACTATGGTTAAGACAAAATGTAAACACGAGAAAGATAGGGACTGCTGCATGCAGGTTGACTGGGTATACTGACTAAAATACAAAATAATCAACCTGCAGAGGCCTATATTTGCTTAGAACATTGCACTTGAGATGACCTCATACTAAAAACTTTTGGGTAACAAATCATAGAACACTGTTCAACAAAAATGTTAGTCTGTGATTTAGGGGAATTTAACAAGGCTTGCGTGTAAAATTTTGGATTGTTCGAAGGATAATCTTGTAAACAAATTTTAGCTAACATGCTAATTTGGAACGGTTTGTTGAGCAATAGACTTGTCTATCTTCTCGTATAATGGGTTGAAATATCTCTAAACTATTTTCTTTTATTGTTTTAATTTTTTTATAAAAAAATATTCTTTTATGCTTCAAATGAGGGTATAATGCAAGTGGTATGTGTTATTGTTTATGCGGGTTGTGGACAAAGTTACAAAAATAGAAGTGAAGGAAATCAACAACTGAAGACAAACAATAATTATTCTGCCAGTAGTTGAAATGTTGTACATTAAAGCTTGCGTGTTAGATAAAAGTTTTGACTGCAATGAGAACACAATGTAACTATGTCTGAGTTTCATAAGTTTTAATTTATACTATCCAAGGATGTTAGAATGTGTTTTGAGATTTTGTTGTGTTGGTTTGTAGGTGTGTCACACATTGATTTTCCGGGATTTTTAATTTATACTATCCAAGGATGTTAGAATGTGTTTTGAGATTTTGTTGATTAGGATTTCTCTTTTTTGGAGAAAGTTTTTTTTACTTGTTATAAGGCTTAAGACATCCTTTTGTATCCCACTTTAATTTATTATTTTTTGTTAATAAAAAAAAATAAAAGATTAAGAACAGATCTTAAGCCTCAAAGGATAGTAATTAATGAATGCCTAGATTATTACAAATCAAACCATGTTTAATTATGTAGGATTTTGTTATAGATCTATTAAAGCATTTCATATCACATTAAAAAATTAGTTTAACTCATTATCACAAAATCAAAATCGACTTTTGAGATAAAAAATATCTTACTTATATACTGTAAATTAACTTTATTTCTGATAAATATAGAAATTAATATTATCTTAATAAGTGAAAATAGTTTTATGTCAAACTCAATCTTTCAATCCAAGTTTGTAAGATAAAACTATACACCTCGGCTATATACTACAATTTAATTTTATTATAAATATACGATCTAAAACAAACATAAATATTGTGAACTTTCTCTAATGATTTATCACAAGGGTGTATATAAATTTTAACCAAATGTAACTATGTAAATTCAATTAGACTAATTGTTTAGAAATTTGACCATCAAGTATATTTTTTTTTACATATAAAAAATTAAACCCTTTATTATATATCATTATCATACCCTTATAATATTTGTATTTTTTATTATTAACTTTTATTTTGAAACCTTGGAAATGTAAAATTTAATAGAACTAAAATCAGAAAAAAAAAATAATATCTATATAAAAAGTTATGATCAAAATGACCAAAAGGGAGTAAATGTTAGATAAGTTAAAAATACAAAATTAAAACTAACGTATACAACGAAACCAATGTATTACTATTGTAAAGAAATAGCTAAGAATTCAAAATAAATCATATGAAAAGTACTTTTATGTACAATAAATAAAATTATAAATGTGTATATAAAATATATGTCATCGATATGCAATTATAATATACATATTATGAAAATAGGTAAATATAAATATGTATTTTGTGAACTTCCCTCTTAAAATAAATAGATTGTGAAATTTAAATTCCTACTTAATAGGTAAATTTGAGAAAGACAATCAAAGTTTACATGAAATCATTTATCAAACAACTATAACTATTTTTGGGTTATGACAAAAAAATATTACATCCGACACAAAAAAATTTAATGAATAATTAATATGATTTTACTTTTATCTTATATATCCTAATCTCACTTTATCACAAGAATATTTTATAAGTTTTATATCTTTGGACTCATTAAAAAGAAGTCATATAATAGTTTAAGAAAATGTTCACAAATGTTTTATAAGAGGACTAAGGACTTACAAACATTTTTTATAACCAATAAAATATTTATAATTAATGAAAATATAAATAGGAATGTTTCAACCTATGTACAGAAATGAACATAAACATACTCATACCTAATCAAGTTTTCAAAACCTTAAAATATTATAAAAGTTTTTATATAAGAAAACAAATTCCACGAGACAAAGTCTAAGTAAACAGGTAAGAAACAAAACAATACATTAAACTAAGATTAAGATACTTAGAGTAGAAATATACAAGCTCTTTGAATCCTACATGTACTCAATGCTCTCTGTTTGTTACCTTCATACTATAATCCTCTTGAAAGTTCCATTCCTTATAGATGTTGATAATTTTAAAGTTCTTTGAAATATAAAAACTCTTTTAATCCTACATGTACTTAACATCCTCTGTTTGTTACCTACATACTATAATCCTCTTGAAAGTTTCATTCCTTATGGATGTTGATAATTTAAAAGCTAGTTGATTTTTCTTATAGAATTGGATCTAGTAAACTACAAATCTTCATCCTTTGAAGTCAACCTAGATTGGGTTAGGGTACCTTAAACAGTGTACCTTCTTCATCAAGTCAGTACTTCCAACAACACTAATTCCAATTAACCTGCAAAATAACAACACAAGCAAGCCCTTCTTGCAAGCAAACTCCACAATTCTTCACAATAAAATTAGTATAACCAGTGTCTGACAGAGATAGTATATAATGAAACTAAGAATACCTTTACTACATGGTCCAATAGTGGCAAAGTTTGAGACAATACCTTCACTACTTCACCAAGCAGCTGAAAACAAGATTTTAAATACCTGCATGAGTTAGTAAAACTTACAAAACCAACATCCTCTGTCAATGAAAACCAATGTTAAATAACCTTTACCAGACCTTAAGTAAAACATTTGGTCGACAAGAGAGAGTTTAGACACCAATCAGAATAAGAATATTTTTTCTTAGGGTACTTATTCGTTATTCAAGTCCATACATTGACTTGAGCGATACTATTTTCTCGTCAATCTAAAATTTGTGAAGATGACATTGTTCCTATATAACCAAACACTCCAAAAATCACTACTCGTACAGGACCCTAAACCTTCCTTTGCATTCAAATATAATAGCCCAAAGTGATTAAAATTTTGTTTAACTAGGAAATATGGTGTTGTACAAATTTCAACCCATAAATAATACATATCCCACACTTTCGTGACTCTCCTAATAACACTACATGTTAGAAATTCCTCCTTCTCTTCACACAATGTGCACAACCTGTTACTCAATTACACACCCCTACAATGTAGGTTATCCTTGGTAGGTACCCTATCAAGTAAAACTCTCCAAGCCAACATTGAAGTAGAAGGAAATGTTTTAATTTTTTGAAAAAAGTAATATACAACACCTCGTCCTGACCTAAGATCCCTTCATTCAAAATGTTATATGCAGAATTAACAATGTAAACTTGGAAATCATTGGCTTGCCAAATCCACTCATCACAACTCTAACTATTTAAAAGATTATTATCTAACTTTGAAAACATTTGATTAACTTAGTTCTCCTCTTACTGAAACCGATTCCCATCCACTCTCAAATACTACCATTCCATCTCCTAACCTGACTCAAAGTAGCTTCCTTATTCAAGCTATCGGTATAAAGTCTAGAATAATAATCTTTAAGAACGTTTTTTTCAACACACGTATCATCCCAAAACTGAATCATATCACCCCTACATAACCTCCAAACTATATTCTTATCAAACTAGGTGACAAATAGAGGACCTCCACAAATACTTTTAAGATCTCTCTAACATCTAGACTCTTGTTTATCATTTCTAAAATTATTTAGGGATCTCCATGACCCATATATAGATTCTAAAACTTGAGCCCATGAACCTCTTTCCTCCATTCAAGTCTCCATTTCCACTTAAGGAGAAGCACATAGTTGATAATTTTAAGTCCTTAACTCCCATTTCCCTTCTTCGTTTTGCCTTATATAAAGTATCTCATTTAACCCATGGAGGGTACTCTCTTGCTCCCAATCCCACAAAATTTCTCTTTGGATCTTCTTTACTTCTTTGTATACAACATTTGACATTTTAAATAAAAACAGAGAGAACAGAGGTATACCAGTAAATACATATTTAAGTAGAGTGATCCAGCCAGCCATCGAGATTCGTTTTTCTTTCCATTTGGCTAACTATTTCCTAAATTCTTTTATCATATTATGCAAAAATAATGAATTCCTATAATTCCCTCCTACTATCATATAATAGAAAAAATAATGAATGATTTTCTTTTATATTAGTTCATCCTAATTTAAGCAATGCCAAGTTCTCCTTTAAGAAGAATTTCACTAATCACTTAATAATTACAATATCTAATTTTTTTTTCTATCACTCCGTCTTAACAAAATACACAAAAAACTTTTAACTATCTTTATCTCCTTTTAAGATAAAAAAAAAAAAACAAGTTAAATCATTCAAATATATCATGCTACTTTTAGTAATATAAAATAATTTGTGTACAATTTTATAAGAATTTAACTTGAGTCTAAATTCACGTAAGAATTTACAAAGATAGCTCTTATAAAAATTGTATAACAGTGTCTAACAGATGACCTTTTATACTAAAAAGCTTAAAGAATAATTTTGCATGCGTGTTTGAGGTAGTTTGTATATGTATTTCATTGTAAAAAGAATGTATGTTGCTATTATCTTTATATAAAGATGTTTATAATTATTGTTTAGATTGTGATTTTCACACATTACTCAACATATAATAACCCTATTCTTAATATCTAGTTTTCAAATATAACCAACACACGCAACATCTACATCACTTCTTTGAAACTTCTTGAGATATCTTTTGAATTTTCCTACAACAGATCATCGCCAACTGAAACACCAAAAGAATTTTTGGCTCTATCTTCAAATTTCTCGCAGCCTTTAGGCACTGCCAAATTCTCCAATCTTCTCCATCTCTCTATATATAGTACAACCCCAAGCTAATACCCCATTCATCAACCAAAAGATAGAAACCCTATTCTTAGAAAACAACGGCAGTGACTAAGGTGGCATTGGTTGCTTCAATGATGACTTGCATGCTCATAACATCCTCTTATTCTAAATCAACCTTGACATGTGATCAAATCACTATTTGGCTCACTCCATGCATAGCTTATGCAGTTATGGGAGGGAATGTGTCATCTTTGTGCTGCCAAGGTGTATACTCTCTGAACAAAGCCTACAAGAGTGGAGAAGATCGAAGAGGAGCATGCCAATGCATTAAGGACAGAGCTGCATACATCCCTGGTATTAACTATGACCGTGTTAATAAAATTGCTGGAAAATGTGGCACTAAGTGTCCCTACAAAGTCTACCCTTCCACTAACTGCTCTGCGTAAGTATCCTTCACCATTTTTGGTTTAAGAAACTTCTCTTCTAGTATTTTTAAGTGGAAATATATTTGAAATTTACTCTAAACTTTCTGGTTTTCATGTGATTGTGCAGTGTGCAGTAAGCAATCAGCAAAGGGTGCAATGTTGCTGTATGAATAATGAAAAAAACGTTATATGTATTACTTGGAAGGAAATAAAGAGAATGGATTGTGTGTAACATCCAACTAATGTCTTAAAGTATACATCAGCAATAAAGATATATCCTTTTAATTTATCAGTAGCTGTACAGGGTTGTGATGTGAAGCTGATTAATTTTATATCCCATTGGGTGAAAAAGTTATTAATACATTTTAATTTATTAAATATTTAATTAAAAATGTAATTTAATTTGATTTATTTAATGAAAGTTTAATAGAATCTATTCATTAACTATTTTTTAGGATGGATATTGGATTCATCAATACAAAATAATACCTTTAAATTTTTAGAATGATGAAAAACTAAGAGGCCACTTGGAACTGGTTTGACAGTTGAAATTTCTTTTCTTCCCACTTGAGATAATAGATGATGGATCGCTTAAAAGTTGAAATTAATTGTTTAACAGAGTAAATTTGTATAAAATAATTGATAAAATTTAACATCTTCAATGGATAATTGTGTTCATGTCTTGGGTTAATTAACGTTTCTGCTGTAACAATTTCAGCTTAGAAACAGATCGATTAGGAACCTCAAAGGTTAAAGTTATTATTAAAAATATGATTACAAATTTAGATCATGTTTAGTCAAACGTGATTTTAGAGTAATATTTAAAACAAAATCATTATAAACCGAAAATGTGGATTATAATTCTACAAAATAAACTATAAAAGTATGTATAGAAATTTTATAATCATCGGAAGATCTTGCTTTCCCCTTTTTTATTTCTATTTTTATTTTCTCTAGAGTTTTTCTTCTTCTATTATCTTTGGTTTTTAAAACTCCTTTTTTCATATTTTTTATTAGATTGCATTAGCGAAATGGCAACCAAGTAAAGATTAAGTCTAAGTATTATAATTTCTTTTAGAGTAAATCTCTTTTAGTTTTATAAATTTATTTATTTTATCTTGTGTGACTTTTTTTTTTTTTTTTTTTTAATTTGATTTTTTTTTTTTTTTTTTTTTTTTATTTTTTTTTTTTGTTTTTTTTTTTATTTTTTTTTTTGTTGGTTAAATGTT
>Ga0099825_1004223_pt1 | contig 18900 bp, 9 predicted proteins | sample SiratroredBW_FD_76838 | JGI IMG/M metagenome (GOLD analysis project Ga0099825, IMG submission 76838) | Root nodule microbial communities of legume samples collected from California, USA - Siratro red BW | ecosystem: Host-associated > Plants > Roots > Nodule | place: USA: California | collected... | reverse complement strand
TTTTAAAAAAAAATATAAATATACTAAACAGCTCATTATTTATTTTATTAACTAAAAAACACATACAACGTTTGTCTTCTTAACATATATATATATATATATATATATAAGCTGTTCAGTATTTTCCTTTTTTAATTTTTTTTCTACCTATCATGCCATTAAAAAAATCTGTTATTGAATTACAGTAATCAATAATTAACTAAAATAAAAATTATATATTTATTGTTAAAAATCAATAATAATGACGATTAAATTTCCATGTATTTTAATATATCTTCAGTATTCTAAAAAATATATGCCACATTGAACATTTAATTGTATAAATAGTTCATTATTAGTTTATATTAATTAATAACAAAGTAAAATGTGTACTTCTTATAATATTTATAAATGCATTTTCTCCAGTGTTCTTCTTTTTTTTTTTTTTTCAACTAACTGTAGCTATACCATCATTTTTTATTGATTTCTTTTAATTGCATATTTATATAGTGCCTTATTTGACTATCTCTGTTTTCTTTCATTCTTTGTACCAAACATGTGTTAGGTGAAAATCCTACATAAATTGATGGTTTATTATGAACTTAACTACACTCAATTATCTTTGTGTAATCACTCTCTTGTTTTTATCCTTTAAGTTTTTATATTTTGTATTTACAGAGATATTTTACATTAAACTCAATAAATGCCATGACCCTTTTCTATGTTGCCTACTTCTTAAATTGCATTTATTGTAATTCAACTTTCTTGTCTTAGTCATATTGACTTGCATACCATAATATATAAATCATCTTGACTTTGATGCAAACTAAAAAGAACAACTTGACTTAACAAGGAAAACTTGTAAACCAAAAAATTAAAACACAAACCAATTTTGCTTGTATTTTTAAACAACTTGACTTATTGCGTTTCTCACGCATCAATCATGCTCAATTATTAAATAATGGAAGGAATCTTTGGATTAAAGAATTCCTATTATACATATGTATACGTAATATTTAATAATTTATTAGATAGATTATTTTGGGTAAAATTATTTTCTTCAATAATTTTTTATTTATAATGAAATTAAAAGTTAATGCAAAAGAAAACGTGTTGTCACTATCTTTCTTTTCCAGCATGTTGTGACTCCTCTTGGCATATTTTATATATAGAAATTATTTCATCATCTTAAAAAGATACCAATTTTTTCACCTCTTCACATTAAAAAGGTTAAACTAAATTAAGAATTTTGTTATTAACATTTTAACCTTCTGCCCCATGAAGAGGTACACAAGGTCAAGGTGGTTCGGCTTTATGTGTGACTCGAGAGCTGCGACCCAATCAACTAAAAAAAATCTGTTCTTAAGTTATAGATTAATAAATCATATCTTTCAAGATAAGATGCACGTTATCATCGTAATTATAAATTTTAAATTTTCGTGTAAATTATTTTATAAATTTTTATTAAATAAATTAGTTTCTAATTTGTACCATTCAGGAAAAAAAACTATAAAGGTGAAGAAGAAATCGCTTGAGATTATACTCCCTTAATTCCGATTTTATAATTTTCGTTAGTAAAATGTTGCATTAAACTTGTTGGACTGCAATCTGAATGGGGGGAGTGGGAGGTTGACTTGCTCAAAACCAAAATTGAATCAAATAAAATTATCATGGTTTTCTAATACATGTGTTGTTATTGAAGAAAGGAAAAAAATGATTTCAAAGTTAAAAAAAAAATTATATTTACAAAAAACACAATGTTTTGGATAAATAAAATATGAACTTGTTTAATGTTATATATAACCTTTATAATTTTTTTAAATAAAAAAAGAACTAAGAAAAATACATAACATAAAGTTGGGCTTCGTTCAAGACAACACATGCCAATGGGCTTCTGCAAGTCATCTTTTATTTGGGCTCTTCGTGGCTCATATTCAAAGAGGGTCAAATAATAATTAGGTTCAAAATGAAAAATCAATAATAATTTATACGCTCGAAAATTTTTGAAAAAGATGGTGAAATAAATGTTTTTACTAAATACTTTCATTTTGATCAAATGAACTTATCAACAAACAAAATGAGTTATAAATTAGTTGAAATGAGAAAGATGATAACCACAAGGAATGTATGTTTCATTAGGAAGAAAAATAGGGAAAGTAATAACATAAAATTATAAACAGTTAAATTTTTATGTTCAATTAAACAATTATAAAATTTTGTTTCTCGCGACCTTAAAAACGAGTTATAAGAAATGCTTGCAAAAAGAGTTGAGTGAAATAAAATAAATATAATTAAAATTGGACTGAATTGTCATTGATTCAATATATTTAATTTATAGTCTAAATGATCCATTTTATAAGATATTTTTGTAGAAGTTAAAAAGAATACCGTTTTATAAAATATAGTATATATTATAAATTATTTACCAAATCATTATATCTAAAACTAAAATCAAGTTTATTAATATAATTTAAATTAAAAAAAAAACATATTTTCTAAGATAACTTTTTAAAGTGAGCCGATATGTTTTGACACTTGCAGTGAGATACATAATTTATTTTTATTCATTTTTCTATTCTCTTTTTATCTTTAATTTTTTATTAGTTTTATTTCATTCTTCACTTCACTTCATTCAAAATATTCCAAATTATTTTCTTTACATGAAGTGTTCTTCTGAGAAATTAATACTGTTTACGTCTCTTCTTATATCAGTGCATTATTGATAATCCATCATTTCATTTCTTAAAGTAATATAGTTTTGCCATCAAGACAAAGGTTAATGCAATGATGCTAAATGAGAAGGATTAAATTGAAATAAATAATAATAATAATAAGTGTCGTGTTATATGATGAGAGACTATTTAAAAAACCATTTAGTCACAATATTATTAGAATGGAAGGATATAATTTGCATTTTTTTTTCATTTATTATTTAACACCACAAGCAACAAATAAAAATTTATAAAGATGACTAAATAGTGTAGAACATAATTATCAGTACTTTTTTATTTTTATAAAATAATGAAATTTTTTTATTTAATTTAATTTTTTAAAACCGAGTTATGGAATAAAAATGACTTCCAATTTATATTATTTAAAATTTTACAACAAGTCACACCGCTTGGGCCCAGCCCAAACACACAAATAATACCCAGTGCACACTAATACTATATACCCTTACACATGTTTTATAACACTTCATTTTTTAATCTTATAATAAAGCCATTATTATAAAAGAGCAAAATTTTAAAATATACTTCACGAAGTGCGATAGATCTTCACTAGATATGGTGATTAAGAGAACAGAAACTGTATCTGTGAAAGAAACAAATTACATTTGTCTAAAAATGCTTTAACCTTGATAGATTTTAAAATTTTAATTTAATGATTTTAAATTAATCAATGATAACTTTAAAAGTAATTAAAAATAAATATAAAATAATATAAAATATTCAGTATAAGAAAAGTTACACAGTTTAACTTCGGAAAAATACCTTCATCACTTTTATTTTAGAACGAAAAATTGATTTTCCAATATAAATAAAATCCGGCCCTTATAAATATAAGAACTTAAATATTTTTATAATTTTATTTATTAACTATTTTAATAAATAATTCACCAAACTCATAATGCTATCATTCACCCTTACAAATTATTTAATAAAAAGTGGTGCATGTTTAAAAAATTGGTTGTGAAAAACGTGGTTTATATGACCGTGAATAGATTGAGTTGGGTTAGAATCTAGCTTTGACTTCCTGTAGTTCTCAATATTAAGTTATTTATTTGATAAAAACGTTTAACTTTGATATTTTTATAGAAAAATAAGTTTAAATGTTTCTAACATTAGTCGTTTTCTTTTTATAAAAAACATTTAGTTACAATTCGTCTTCTAGAAGTCTTACTTTAAGAGAGATTATATTATGATTTATATTTTAAAATTTTGGCTGACATGGAATGTTTTGGATTTAATTAATACATGCATACGAGTGTTGTATGTAGAAATAAGCGAAATTCGATTGGTGAAAATTTTAAAGAAATATGAAGTTGTTGTAAAATTTAAATAAATTGAATATAGGTTCAGGAAAAGTATATTTGACCCCCTCTAAAATAAAATATACTTATCTTGCAGCTCATTTTATTATATAATAATATGTTTTAAGTTAAAAGGTAGAACAATTTAAATTAAAATATTATTATTTTGAATTGTCGATATAGTATTTATTTTATTTAATAGATATCAATACATCATCACCTTAATATTAGTATTGTATTCAAATTGAGTTTAAATGGTACATGTCATATTGGACTGTTATAAATTTGAGCACAGTGAAAGTTTGGAGTTCAATTATAATGCAAACTTGACTTTTAAAGTTCAAGTATTGACATGATTTAGGTTAATAAATGTATTTTCTTTTTTTCTTTTTTTTTTTAATTTTGAGGTATGTATTGACTTGAATTATGAGAAGTTGAAAGATCGACACAAACATTAAATAAATATAGTAACATGATATCAATATTTGGTAGTTACTGTCAATGTTGAAGTGGCGTTAATATATTGATTTATACAATTTTGAAACACATATTTTAATATAATTCTTCTTCAACATATTAAAAAAAAATACATATATTTTTATTTTAATATTTATAGTTCTGATTTTTGTTTAATAAACATAGGAGCGTATTTTAAATATTATCTTTAATGCTTGAAATCGATTATTTAGTAAGAATTGAGTTTTACAGAAGATGTTCCGTTAAAATTTACATGATGACAATTACGCAAATGATGATAATTAATGTGAATGACATCTAAATAGTGTTAATTAATTGAGATATCCGTATTTAAGTAACTTCTAAACTAAGAGATTCAACTTTTTATTTTTTATTTTAAAAGTCCTTTTAATTAATTTATATATTACCATTAATATTGAAAAAATAGTTGAAAGTTAAAAAAAATATAAATAATTAAATATTTCTTAACTTGCGTCTTAAACTTTTAAAAGATTATTATTTTGAAATGGAATAAGTAATTAATGACGTTATATTTGTAAATTAAAAATGAGTGGAAGCTTCAATTGTGACACAAAGTAATTCAAAACCTTATCCCATGAGTTTAAATATGAATTTCCTATTACATCAATTAAAATGTTAAAAATATTTAAAAAAATAGGCTAGATCAAAATTTGTTATTAAAATTTAAAAAGTTAAAAATTTAAAGACAAAAATACTCTGATATTATTGTATGCATTGAAGCTTAAATCTAAACATGATTTTATATTTAATTTAACCATTTGAATATATTTTAAATATTAAAAACTTATAAAACAACATTATATTTTTGGTCTTTAATGCCATAACATATAATATCACGTTTTTAATTTAACTTGATGCGTTATTACTATTCTATAAAATGTAGTTCATAGTTTAATTATGGTCAAACTATTTAAATCCCAAACCCAGTATCTTAAGTAATTCAATGAGTATTAAAATATTTCCTACTTACTCGTACCATAGAAAAGGTACAATTTTAAAAGCACTGAAAGAGAAGGACCATTCAATTCATTGTTTTTGCTGGTTAAGAGTCAGATCTTCTACAGGGCCATTTAATTCATTCAGTAGAGCTGGACTTTTAAAGTTTGAAATATTTTAAAAAAATATATATGTTTTTTCAAAATAAAAAATTGAATTTTCTGTAAGTATGAATTATTATTATATATATAAGATAAAAATAAAGAATTTTTAAAAATATATATATAAGAAAACCTGTATGTATAATTAGTTCTTTTTATCTATTTCTCTTTCATTATGAAAAAAATTGTCTAAATAGACATTAAAGATACTTGGTTATAGTTTTCTTAAATTAGGTGCTCTTTAAACGTACCCTTGAAATTTTATTTCTGTTTACATGAAAAATATTTTGTTTAAGAAACTAAAAATTCCAACATTTAATTATAGATAATCAAAATCTTTGCCAACATTAGTTAACATGAGGAACAGTGATATGCTTTTCTTAACACCGTAATCTAGGTTTTGAATTATGGGAAAGAAATACTCATCACATCTCATGTGTGTTTTGTTGAAAGGGAGAATCTGACAAACTATTTTCTTTTTCCATTTACAAACTATCTTAATCTAAATTAAAAAAAAATGTTCTAGTGAAACATACATGAATTTTTTTTGACTTATTTAGATGAGTACATAAAATTAAGTAAATTGTATAAAAGGATTTTATATTATTTTAAAAATTAAGATTGAAAAATATAACATTTTCGTATCTGACATAAAAGGGTTTATTATACGAGATAAATGAATTATTTTTTTAAATAAAGTGAAGGAAAGTAGTGGCGTATAACGGACGAATATAATTTTGGGAAATGAGATAAATTTTTTGTTTTCCTTGGTCTTATTTTTATTTGTAAAAAATGGAATATTTGTAATGCGGTTCCCAGCTGGATTTCCACAGTAACCGTCTCAATGCACTCTTATTGGTTTCGCGCCGCTAAATTTCACATCTAATAATATTCTCATCTATTATCAAATATAATTTCTCATTATTTTTAATTTTATTTTTTTAAAAAATCATTAAAATATAATAACAGTATCATTATATATGTTATTTCTTATCTGTGTCGTCAATTTTAACTTATAACTTTATAATTATTGTACCAAATTGGAAATGTTAAAAAAATAATAGGATAAAATTCGAAAAATTATTGTAACACAGTACAAAAAGTTATTAAACTAATGTAAAACCATAAACAAATGTTTCTAGAGCAAAATAATTTTTTCATACGTAACATGAAAGATCAAAATAGAAAAACTATAACTTTGACAATTACATAAAAGAAAAATAAAGACAAAAATTTTATTTTTTGCTTGTTTGTTTGCCGATGGTTTTGGTCTGAAATATAAAAAAAAAAAAAATTAATTAATTTTGTTGAGATAGCTTTTTCATCTATAAATTGTCTGCTTGAAACATGGAGACTCCCCTTCCACTTTCTTCCTTCTCTTTCTTTCTCATACTCACTTTTAAGATATTTTTTCTACTCTGCATTTTTAAACCACCCTTTTCATTCATTCTTCCTTTCACATCTTCTCAATCCTTCTGCACAAATCCCTTTGGGATGATCTTCCATGTTCTAAACACCACCTTTGTTTGAAGGCTCTTAAATGTCCAAAATCTTGTTCTTGATGTTTGAGATTGATGTATCCAATTCTTAGTGAAATCTTCTTCTCCGGGTGTATGATCAATTCCACTGTGAGACGCAGGACCCATTTAGTTCAATCTTTCTCAGTTGCCTTCCTCTACTGGCTCTACTACGTTTCATGATTTCTACCCCATCTCCAACTTTTCATTTATAGTTTCTATATTACTATCACTACTATTTATTTTCATCAAAGTTTTTCTTTTCCGGTTTTTTTAGTATCTGGGTCCTGCGTCCTACAATCAAAGGGTCGATTTTTCTTTGTGTGTTAACTTTTTATTCAGTTTCTATGGCTTCGTCGAGTGGAACTTCTTCAGGGTCGTCTCTGCTTCACAATTCGGGTTCAGAAGAAGACCTGCAGGCTGTGATGGATGAGAGGAAGAGGAAGAGAATGATATCGAACCGCGAATCGGCGAGGCGATCCCGAATGAGGAAGCAGAAGCACTTGGATGATCTGGCATCGCTGGTGACTCAGCTGAGGAACGAGAATCACCAGATTCTGACATCGGTGAACCTCACCACCCAGAAGTACATGGCGGTGGAGGCTGAGAACTCGGTGCTGAGAGCACAAGTGGGCGAGTTAAGCCACAGGTTGGAGTCTCTGAACGAGATCATCCACTTCTTGAACGCGACCAATGGTGTCTCTGGGCCACCGGGCCCATCACCAAGCTGCTTCCTTGAGCCCGAGGGTGACGCCTTCTTCAACAACCCTTTTAACATGGGATACCTCAGCCAACCGATCATGGCTTCTGCAGACATGTTGCAGTACTGAGATGGGTTTGTTTGTGTTTAGGTTCGTGTTTGGTAGGGAGATTGTAACCGGTGGTGGCAGAGACAGTGAGTGCGATATGGAATAATGATGAATGTGTATCATATGATAAAGTAGGTAAGCTTGTTGGGTGCTGCTTCTGTGAATGGGCCCTGTACTCTTCTCATATCAGATCACCCTATTATTGCTGCAACTGTACTTCCCTGTATTACACTGTATTGTTTATGTCATGTGACCAAATCATATAACATTATGTTTGATCTCATTTCACTCTAATTTTTCTCCAATGTTCTTTATGCAATGGCCTTCAACTACCTTAATCAAGGGTTAAAACTTTGTACAGGAAAAAAAATGAGGTTTAAAAATTTTCTACTGAAAAGACTGATCAATCATGTTTGTGATAAAGTTTAATAAATGATAAATGTTTGGGTACCTTACATTTATAACATAACAGAAAAAAGTGTAAAAATTTATAATGATAATCAACAGAAAATTACAGTTATTAAGATAAGCGGGCGAAACTCTTCAATGATTACTGAAATGAAAAAAAAAATGTTTGCATCGACCTCGAATAAAAATTCAGCTCTCTCAATAATAACAATATTGATGTGTATATCATTAAAAAAATACCATATTTTACTTTCTGTGGTGCCACTTTTGGTCGTATGCTATGTATCATTCATTATTGTATATCCTAAACTCCGTGATTTGTTTAATTGCTGCATTTTTTTCACCTGTTCCATCTGGGGTAACCCTTTTACTCAAATGCTGTGTTTAATCAATTTATTATTGTATATTTTAAGCTAGTGCTTTGGACTAAACTAGAGGTGGTATACGATTTTGATACTTGCACTTGAATGATAGTAGTGGACAAAGTTGAATTCATTAGTATATAGTTTGAACTTTGACATCATACGCGCACTCTCAGTGGGTCCCTGCACAAGTTTTACTTCTTTACACTGTGGTCTTTTTCGTGAGTTACTTACTCCTGGACCCTCTTTTGAGTTTTTGATCCCGCAGATTTAGAAGTTAGGTTCATTGAGCTTTCATGATTCACATGGTTCAGCAATTTTTCTTTCACGACTCTTGAATCAAGATTTTGGTGGTTAGGTGATGGACTAGTAATAGACTAATACTAGCAGTATATAGTAAGAACTAAAGGCTAAATATGTTATTACCAAGAAAAGGGTTAAGATTCCAAGACATTATTATACTTGGTAGAAATATATTCGGTTTGTCTATGGAGAAATGTCCAGAGATTCGCATATCTTAACTGCAAGCAAAAATCCAAAACTGACCAACAAAAGAAAGGGACAACTGAAGATGAGAGTTGCCTGTGGCACCCTCAACTTCTGATCTCCTCGTAATAGTTTTGCAGCTTACAAGAAATTTCTTGAAATGGTGAACACTGACATATATATTTCTCCAGTGTGTCTGTGATGTGTCTAACTCAAATCACAAGTCATTATATTTTCAGCTATTATGCATTAATTTTTGTTTTGATTGGTACCAGGAAAGGTAAATGCATGTATGTGAATATGGTAAAATATGAGTTTAATAAGAGGGTTATACTTGCACTGACAACTAAGAAATTTAAAGCGAAGGGTACAATGCAACTTTGAGTTAAAGCTGCCACGCCAAGTTCTTGGAAAGTTATATAGATTAAAGGGTCATGATTTAGTAATAAGAGCAAAGATGAGTGCGGTCTTATTGTGTGCCAGGGAACAATTTTCACGTGCTAGGACCAAGGTTTTCTGAGCATGTATCTCTAGCACGGTACTGAAATCTCAGAACTGAAAGTCATGGTTTGCATATGCAGTGCTATGTTAAGGAACCTAAATCTTGTTTAACTTAATAGCAAGTGACACCAAACATGTGGTTTCGTCACGTGAAAACTTACTAAATTTCGGTATAAAGTATGGTTTGTAAGATAAATTAGTATCACACGTTGTATACTAATGAAGCCCCCTTAGGAACCTTACTAGAGAGTGTTCTGGTGAAAAAATGGACCAGGAATCTCTCAGAACACATAGAGAAGTTAAGTACTAAGTTGTAACTTAATGGTTTGATAGCTTTATACCTAATTTTGCTGAATTTATTGTATGTTTCTGTTCCAAAAGAGAAAAAGAGGATGGAGAGTTTCTTGCGATTGCAAAGGCTGCTTGCTCCTTGATATTGGAGTTAATGCTTCATAAAGTTAAAGTAAGCGCGTTTACTTGTACTTGTAAAGTAGATTTATTTAAGACTATATTACCTTCTTTTTCACTCCACTCTTCAACATTTCTTATGGACAAGCTTTCATACAGATGAATAATTTTCTTCTTTTTACCTTTATTCGTAAAATATCCTTCAAACAAAACATTTTTTAATTCAATCTTTATAAAAAAAATTGACAGTTGGCCTTACTGAAATACATAGATCATTGACACATAACGTAACCTGTTTTTGCACTTGACCGTAATAAATCTAATGATAAAAACTACAGACATGTATTCTGATTAATTTTTAGGAGTCAGAGAAAAATTATAGATACTAATATAAAAAAATAATTATGTATGAATTATCTTTTTTTGGAAGAAGTTGCAAAATACAACACTTTTGCTTGATATGGTCCTTTTTTTCTCCTTGCAAAGATGGGATTTGCATCTAAGTCTTTGGAACACTCATTAAAAAGAGAAGACATGGTATATTATTAGTGTTCAGCTAAAAGTGAATTTTACACATAACTCATATTTTGATTGTACAAGTTAACATTTGTAGCTATAATAAAGAGCATAGTTTTGTTTTGTTGTTTTTCTTTTCTCTACTCTTCATAGCATTCACACGCTTGAAACAAACGCACACTTAAAAATAGTTTTTCTTTTCCTTTCCCAATCACCACACATGTTTTGTCTTTGCATGGTACATTTTCTTCTGGGCTGCAATGCTTCAGTCATCACCCCATATATATTAAAAACATAAAATGTCACGAATACTTACACAACTACGATTCCCTTTAAATAATGTTGGTTTAAAGTATTAAGATGACTAATACTAACGATAGTTGCAGCTCTCAACTTCAACAAACATTAGACAAATGCAGCACCATGCCAACTTGAAACTACAGATGTGTCATTGGATCAGTTTTTACACGAAAAAAAAGAGCATTTTCTTTCGTTTTAAGGAGACTTGCACAAAAATTACATCTTGGAAGCAAGTTGAGGGTGTGCTTATTAAGAATTAACTTCCAATGTATCAGCATATTTATTCTCTTTATCACAAGTTCAATATATAATATTATTGACACGAGGTAAATGAGTTGAGTGGTGGAGCGTAAAAGCATGCGAAGGAGGTACTTCCAGGAAGCAACATTGGACTATCTAGAATACATTGTCGGAGAAAACCATGAGATCTGATTCAATTATTCACTAATCCATGTGTGATTTTATTGTAATGTATGGTAACCTTAGATTGAGTAACATGTAAGGCTTTGACTCAGCCGCAAAAATCAAACCCAACACAGCAATACATTGTGCTCATTGCTGAAACAAAAAAAGTCTATTTCATCACTCACACTAATTTATCCAAAATAGTGTAAAGGAGAAATTCCACTTAATTAGCAACTTTTAAATAGATTTTTCAATTGGGGTTCAACTCAAGGATACAGGAATATAATCTCTACCTCTTCTTTTTCAATGGCAAAATCTACAAAGTTCTGAAGTTACAACAAGTTCAATGGCTACAGCTGAATTCGCATATATTTCTCTGCACATAACAAGATTTCAATTGGAGGGTTCCCACTTGATAACATATTCGGGAGAATAATCTCTAACTTTCAAACGGGACCTTTGAGTTATAAATTTTATAATCTATTGTTATCTGTTGATAAGATAACGTCTCTGCATTTTTTGAAATAAGTTATATATTTGACATTGTTTATATTTTATCCCATTTTCCTTCAATGAAATGGTATACGGAATCAACTTTTTTTATTCTATCATAAAAATATTTAAACTGATAACTTTATTAACTTCAAATCACTGTGTCCGACCCTTGAATTTGTGTCATTTACCATCAGAACACAAGCAAAGGAATAAAAAAACCCCATGCTTTATTTCTTATCAGGCTTATTCTATAGCTACATATTCTTTATCTTTCCATGCTTAAGAATCTGAGCCTTCTCTTAACTTCGGTACACAAATGAAGAAAAACTAATTGCCAGCTTACATTAGGAATACAGAATAACAAGGACCGTTTAGTGGTCACTCAGATGAAAGCAAATTTTTTTATATATTTTAGTGATGCTCTTCACTCTTCAGTGCCATTTTATGTGTGAAAGCAAGATTTCTGTAAGGACCACTTAAACAGCAATATTTTTCAATCAGACCATAAAGCTTCTCTTCTATCTATGCTCCTTGCATTTGAAATTAGTATTAGAAAAAAAAAAAAAAATAGGGGTAGCAGTAAGGTAACAAATTGTGCAAGATAAATTTCCCTGAATCATTTTTAATTCTGGCCATGCATTCATTTTAGAAGCATGGACTTTGGAGTTTTATTGGAATGCAATTGTGGAGAAAAACTATTGGAACTCATTGTTTGTCTTTTAGTTGAAATATAACCCGAAAAGATTCCCACACCTGAAATACTTGTACAACAAAGATCGATGAGTCCTAAATCAGTTCCATCGTTTGCTTTACTGACAAATAAGTTAAGGAAGAGAGACCACCAATAGCAAGGTTTGCATTTCGAATAGGAGCCACAAATAGGACACTAAATTTGAAGAAACAAATGATGAAAGTGGGTGTACTTTGATATTTTGGTTTATAATTTGATGTCTTTGGAGAGAAAGAGGGTGACATTATTATTATTATTATATTATATTATATGCACATAGGCCCCGACATTTGGAAAGAGGGGACAAGGATGATGAAATCTCCCATGATGCATTCTTTTGGGATTTGAGTACATGTTAGGAAAGTAATTTTAGGGCATTTATTTATAAGGAAAGAGGCAAGCATGTGGCCAGCCATGCTATTGAATGGTTCACATGACTTGGTGAAAAAAGTTGTCCTAATACTCAATATATATAGTGCATGCTTAATTTTTTAATGGGGATCTAATTTTAGTAGGTTATGGTGATGTCATTTAGTCAGAATGCTCTAGAATATGCTGAGTGCTGACACTATATTTGGACTGGAGAGGAAATAAAGGCAACAGAAAAATTAAGGGTGTGAGAAATGCAGTACGAAGAAAAACGAAAAGAAGTCTTTTAGATAAGTAAGAAAGAAGTAATTAGTTTTTACAACTTTTTCTGTAATAATAAAATAAATCAATTTTAAGTTAATTTTTTTTCAAAATATTAGAAAAAATGCCCCCTTTCTCCTAAATTCCCACCCGGGGAGGTGAGTTTTTCAGCTGTGGATTTTTTTTAGTGGAAAAAAAATTTAAAGGATCAAGTTTCATGATTTTACTTTTACTTTATGATAAAAAAACTTAAAAAAACATATTACCTTCATTAATAAGAAAACGAAAAAGAAAGTTTCAATTTATTATATAAGTGAAAGACAATGAGGAGTCCAAGTGATATGTGATCATAGTGTTTTGCAAGTTGGAGTTGGTGACACCATTCATTCACCTTTGCAAACTCAAACTATGCAGTATGGGTTTTAAGAATTGGAGTTAGCAAGAGTTTTGTTGAATTAAAACATTATATACGCTTATAAAAAAATCGATTTCAAGATAAAAATGGCAACTTTCATGAGGTCAGAAAACTGCATGCGTTTTATCATGGACCCTTCAATATAAGAACAGTTTATTTTATAAGTAACGGTTTACACCTCCCAAAGTTTCCTCCAACATAGGGCTTAACTTTAGAGGAGCAAATAAGCAGTGCTCCCCCTTCACAGGGTCCATTCCATTCCTTTCTCGTTTAGAGTTAGAATAAAAAAGCATTCTGAATTTCTGATGCTATTGGTCCTCAATGGCAGAATAGTACATATTTCCATTTCTCAATGTTAAGAATCCTGAAAGAATTCAAACAACAAAGAATACAATCAGAAAGTTAAGACATTATAATCCTTTGGTATTTCATTTGATATAACAATTAGAAGTTCTTCAGAACATCTCTAACTGTCAAACTCTGGATACTTTTTTTTTGGGGGTGAACAACGCCGACGAAAATATAAAATTGGATTCTTCAACGTGAATATAATTCATATTGCATTTCTATCTTGCAAAAAACAAGTTAATGCATTTAGATACGTAGCAAAAAGAACGAAGCATCTGTACCAGCCACATAAATTCTCTGTTCAATCATTAACTTTAAAACCAATCATGAGATTGAAGAAAGGTTGGCTGCAACTGGCAAGATATCAATTTCAAACTTATGTGACGCCATACACCAAACCGATATATTATAAAACACTCAATCCAAACAATAATATTTACATAAACTACAAAAAAACAGAAAGGGGTCCTAGTAGAACACGTTGGTATTCTAATTCTTATCTTTGGCGGATACATTATGCATGTCTCAGCAGGAAGAAGAGTCCAACAATTATAGAAGAGTGAAGTTCTGATTCACTGTTAAATTGACATTATTGTCTATGTAGATAAGTATGGGCAAGCTAATAATAGAAAAGTTAAATTTGAAAACAATAATCATGATACTGAGAAACCTTTTAATGATTTGACAATAGATTAAAATAAAAACTCAATTATTACCTTAAATCCATTACTGCTAATATCTTTAACTAAACATATTAAAGAAATTAATACACATAATTATCAGTAAGCACTAGGTACCTGCCATTCTGCATACCATCAACAGTACCTGGAGAAGGAACTTCCAAGAATGAATTCAGCTGCTCTTCAGTATCTTAATCAGTTTTACTAGGTATAACAAAAGCGAAACAAATCTATTTGCCCCAAAACTATCATTAGACGACTCATATATACTGTGCACATTTGTCATGAATTATGAATCAATAGTACATCCCATCTAGAGTACTCGTTATCCAACATCACGAACCTATTGATAACAACATTTCCCGTTTATTGATATTTGATACAATTCTTTGATCATGGCCATGCTTTGGCTTAGGAATTTGTCAATGGTCATATAAGGTATCAAAGCTAGCAGCTCGCGTAACTGTACATTGGGCATTCTCCACAGCGTATCTTCGTTCTCATTTAAAAACAGAAATTATTGTCATGCAACTCTTGCACATTCTTTGGCATCTGCATTTCTTAAATGATGGAAACGCATTTGTGATATCTCTTTGGTATATCTTAGAGATTAGTTTCATAAACTCCTCATAAGACCTTAGGTTCTTCACAATCCGGATTGTAGACGCTGGACCTTGCCTAATTAGCCCATAAGAAAAAGCAAGTTTCTCACTATGGTGAAGCAATTGAACGGCCTTTTCCATGTCATCCATCTCAAGAAAGACTTCCCGAAACTATGGGAGCATACCCTTCTTGTCTTAGCTCATCCACCACCTCGTCCAATTTTACAAGTATTTTCTCCTCTTCGGGGTGATTGTAATCTCCCATCACAAACTCAAGCACCCCATCATCAACCTCAATCCTACTACACATCGGAGACTTCACTAGTCCCTTCTTGCTCATCAACTCCCTCACTTCTGCCCTGTTATTCCACTTCCCCGTCGATGCATAAAAACATTGCTAGCAAGAATGTCACTTCCATTATCATCAGCCCTCATGTCTTGTATCTGAAGGCACTTCACCAACCTCTCAGCCCTGTCAGCTTCATTCAAACGCCCTGCCCTGGCAAGGAGGTCCACTAAGCAACTAAAATGCTGAATCATAGGTTTCATCCTGTAACGTTTTTACACATCATTGAAAAACACATAACCTTCACGAGTCAAGCCTGCAGAAATCATTTGAACAGCTTCTTTGGATAGCCCGTGACAAAAATCAAACACCTTCCGTGCCCTCTCTATGCACCCACTCTTCGCATACATATCAACAAGAGTAGTGGCAACATTGGACACAGAGTGAACTCCAATGCCCCATTCCTTCAACTTCTCGAAACAGACACAACAGTGGCCTCGTTGACCTCTATTCCACATTCCAACATTGGCTGAAACAAGGTGACAGCCTGCACGGTTCCACCATCGTTGACCAGCCCGTCAATGACGGAGGTCAGGAAACGACGTCTCTGTGAGGCACTGTATCAAACAGGGCCCGTGCGAAGCTGAAATGGCTAAACTTGGATGAAAAGATATTTTTAACCGTTTTACTTATGAATTTAATTCTTTTAAGATTTTATGAATATGATTTGACATGAATAAAGAACTAAACCATGTACAATTTTTTAAATTAATTAAGAACACTAAATTACAAATACTTCGAAATATATTTTTATTAATTAAATTAATTTTGCTTATACGTATATTTAAATGTATTAATTATCATTTTGTATTGATAAAAAAATTGTTTCAATATATAATTTTATTAAACACTTTTAGTTCAATAAGTCATTTTACTATTTTTTTAATTTCTTAATTAGATTTTGTCAAACATAACTTCAATTATTATCATGCAATCCTTATAAGATGTTTTCGATTTTAATATTTGCCATCATCTTAACCCCATTGTGACTGTTTTATCACGATTCATTTAAAGAATTTAACTCTTTGCGCTCTCAAACTTATGTTCCCTGAAGTTATGTATAATTTAATCATGGTTGTGTTTAATCTCAATTAAGCTTAATAATTAGCCGGGCTAACTTTGAAATTTTTTTTAACCTTTAATTATCACGTTTAACATATTTCTACACGTTTATTTGTATAGGAAAAAAAATTAACACAAATTAGGAGAGGAAAATTAATGATAAGAACATGCAATATATTATATTATGAAAAAACACAATTATATTAACTGTGAAGAAATGAAATTAGTGGATGATGTAATATTTTATTGATGAAGTTGCATTATCTGATGGAGATAGAAGGGATTGATTCAGAGGGGATCATCATCGCAGAATTTGCATTTGCATTTCTTGAAGAAGAAAGCACATTGCCCTGAGATTGCATTATCTTCGGCCTGGCAATGGCGGTTGCAAACCGCAGAATGGAAGCATCTTGCATGGGGCCAGGTTTTACTGGTGCGCCAACAATTGCCTCTTCCTTCATTCCCTTCCGAAGCTGTCCACACAAATAACCTACCAAGTTAATCAAATCAACAAATATACATGCATTTTAGGGTTCATGCAACGGGACTTGCCTGAGGCTACAAGAACAATCAGGGCCAAAAAACCTGCAAGTACTTGAATACGCTTAAGAAACCCTGCCATGGCTCTTCACTTTGCTGCTATAGATTGATCCATGAAGATGTATATATAGCACTCAGGATCCATGCTCTGTCTCATGCTTCAGTGATGATCTCACAGTTAGGTTAACTTCACAAATAACATGCACAAATAATAAGATTAGCTACTACTCAAATGGTTGGTATATTGTTTGATATGGGACCATCTAACAAAAACCCACCAACTTATAAATTAATACAAACAAATTTGTATTTCCTCACCTCAAGTTTTCTAGTTTATTTAAATCAATTTTAATGCAACAGGTTTTCCAAAGAAGGAAATGAATTAGGAATAAAATAAACAAGAGACGCAGGGGCATTAATCTAACGTTGACATTGGAAAATTTTGGTTGTGTTTGGTGATACAATAGAACATTAGCTTGTTGTTTATTTGAAAACGACTAAAGCATTATTAGAAAAAATAATATCATCACTGATACTTATTGTGGCTGCTTTTGTTGGGAAAATTTTTGTTTTAGTGGTGACTTTTGTGATAAATAATCAATAATCAATATGAAATATTTATGTTTGTTCTTCACTTCACATAATAAATTAAAAATATTAGTGAGACTTTTGTGAAAACGTTTTATCCCTTACAAAATTTTCAAATTATATTGAAAAGTATTCTTTTCTTATAAATTGCAATCTACCTATTTATTTTTGTTTGGATATAAATTTGATATTAAACTTAACTTTATTTGTGTCGAGTGTGAAAGGCATGGAATGCGTAAGGAGTACTCCGAGTACTGTACAAGATAGTGTTGTTCTGTTAAGCGTTAACTCTTTGTCCCCACTAAAACTATTCTTTTACTTTTTACACCAAAGACTCATAATCTAAAACAAAACTTTTTATTTATTTTTAGTTCAGTTTAATTTCTACAGTAAATATTACATTGTTATAATTTTAAAGTGATTAATATAATACTCAACAAATTTCTTATACATGATATTTATCAAATTTTTTATATTTATTAAGAAGTTGAGTGTGAAATTAAACATAGAAATTTGATCACTATATTAGAAAAAAATATATTAATTCTTTATTTTATGATTTTAAGTTGGAAATGATTTAATCTTTTTATATAAATGTAATTTATATATATTATTTTTAAATTTTTCCAGTGACTTCCTATTAAAAGATTCATACTCTAGGAGATCGAAGATGGTATTACATCTTATTAGGCAATATCAATATTGATTTGAATAATTAATAATCAAAGTTTATATCAGTAGATTTTAAATAATTAATTTTTAAAAACTCATATCTTAATATATTTGTAAATTTATCAATGAACATCTAATTTGATAATTGATGGAGGTTTTTTTATTTCCTAACTAAAGGACACACTCTTTAACTAAACAATAGATCAGGTCAAATAGTTTTTTGATGCAGAGTTAGGAATATCTTTGGGAAGAAGTGAAAAAAAAAATCCTTAAATTGTGAGCAAATACTAATCTATGATTTGACATAATAAAAATAAATAAATTTATTAATGTTATTTTTGTGGCCGTTAACACTTATTTAATGTGTCACAGATTTACGCCTTTTATATATATATATATATATATATATATATATATATATATATATATATATATATATATATATATATATATATATATATATATATATATAA
>Ga0099825_1004220_pt1 | contig 18905 bp, 12 predicted proteins | sample SiratroredBW_FD_76838 | JGI IMG/M metagenome (GOLD analysis project Ga0099825, IMG submission 76838) | Root nodule microbial communities of legume samples collected from California, USA - Siratro red BW | ecosystem: Host-associated > Plants > Roots > Nodule | place: USA: California | collected... | reverse complement strand
TTTTTATATAAAAAAAAATATATATATATATATATATATATATATATATATATATATATATATATATATATATATATACACTCTTCACTCAGTTGTGATCTTCTGCAATTTATTTCTTTATTTAATACATAGCAACTCATCAAATTATGTAAAGACCAATACAAATCTTCTGTTCTCTGAGCTCATCAGGTTCCATTTTACTTTATTTTTGGAGCAACTTTTGCTCTCATGTTCAGCTAATCATAATCACTCAGCTTCGACTAAACTAATGGGTCTTCCCAATTAATAATCACTTTTCCAGGTGCAAATAATGGTCCGGCATAAAGTTGTTTTTTTTTTTTTTAAATTGTTCTTATCCCTACTTTGCCATTAATGCTTAGAAGAATTGTGGAATTAATGACCGTTTAATTGGACTGATTATGCATAAACATATTTTTTTTTCATCAAATCAATTCTGACAAGACTGAGGATGTTTATTTTATTGTCCATATGTAAGTTTCTGTTCATCCAAGGTTCTAAAGGTGGTCCATTAATACTTAAACAACAATTTTCCATGGCCTGCACACTTCATTCATTTTCTTTCAGCCCTATAAGCCTATAACCCTAGCAGATCTTTCTGCTACTTCTAGTTCCGTTTCCAGGATCTATTATATATCATATTTTTCTACGTACATGCTTGATAGAAGCGTTTATTTTAAGGAAGCAAATTGACGTGACTGCAATTGAAAATTAATACTTAAATTAATTACTATAAAACTCGTTTGCAAAGGCACGTCAGTGATTTGAAATTTCAGACTTAACTTATATCTCTTTAATTAGACAAACGCACACATGCAAATTAACTTTCATTAAGAGTGATTATTATTATTAGGTAATTCTTTAATTTCTCTTGCTCCTGGGTTACTTGTTCTTCACTTCGAGTTTCTGCATATGGTCCCCATTATAATGAAAATGTTGAACAAGATCCCTGTCTACTACTCTTGTCTCCCCTACTCAAGGTATCACCTATTATTGTGTGTGCACAAGTATGAGACCAAATTATATTTTCCTTGTATTTAGAAATAATTTATAAGGCACACATTGCATGCTTGGTTTTTATTTTACCCATCAAATTAGTACGAACTCACCAATAATAATCGAGTCGCATGCAAGGAAATCATAAAATAGTTTCACGATTAACTATTTAAAAGTACATTTATGAGCTCAGTTATAATCACAAGAACAGCACTTTGATGGGATCGAAAAACAAAAAGAAAGAACAGCCACTTTATAAGACCAAGTCGATTCGTTGTATAGTACGGTTCTCTATTTCTGTCGGTTTATTACTACAACTCTTTCATTATTTGATCATCACCGTACGTAAAAGTGTCAACACCCCCACTAAATTTATTCATCTTAATGGCTCTTACCAAGTCAAAGCCGTGCCTTCAAAAATATTGCAGGCTCTTTATTTGATGTTATTATAGAATGACGTTAATTGGTTTAATAAAAATAGTGATATGCAGCCATGTATTCCATCGGGGAGACACTTTGTCTACTTGTACTATACAAAATCATTGGTATATTGTTATTGCAATTAGATTAGCACAGTAATGTTAGGTAAAACTACCTGTTAGCCAAAGTAGGGTCCATTGGATATACTCACCCTAGGGTTGTGCTTGCCTTTAACTATAATGGTAGCATCCAAGTCCATTCTATAGCCCCCTGCCTTGCAAAAAGAAATCATAGAAAAATGTCTCATCAATGCACCCAAGGGAACATTGCATTTGGATCTAAACATGTTGAACAAGATGGGGCATCTTGGTCACTTTTGGCTTCACTTCCTCACACTGGTATTTATGCAACACATAAAAAATAGGGGTGAAAAGCTTTATGTTATTAATATGCAATGATTAAGACTCATGTATGATCTCTTTTTGGTCCCTTTGTTGCTTCCCCCTCTATAAATCAGAAAAATAATTACAAATTGTGAAATATAAAAGTATAGTGTTTATAATTTATTTTTCAGTAAACTGAGAGCTTAGTGTGTAAAGTATTTTTTTTCATGTTACTTTCTGTCGCCAAACACCTCAGAAACGTGAAAGAGATTATTCACTAAAGTAGACAGGTGAGGCCAGTATGTGTTTGTCTTTTAACAAATCGAAATTAACCTAGATGGGGATTCCCACCATAAATGAAACAAAAAGTTCAACGTGTCAAGCATTGTGATCTAGAAAGTTCAATTAAGCGTGTGGTTTGTTGGAAAAAAGATCCCCATTAAGCGAGGAGGTAGAGGCAGAAACGAAGGACAACTCATAATTCAAAGGTACGCACCATCATTATTGAAGTTTGACAGGCAAAGAATGCCTAATAATTTATGACAACCCCTATTTTATAGACTTCCCTTTTGCCATTTTTGCTTAAGACTGTCTATGCTTCACTGTAGTTCACATAACAAAACCAAGTTATTTTCTTGACTCAATGTTAACCCTGCAAATTTGAGCAGAAGCATATATATATATATACACACACATATATATAGAGATAGAGAGAGAGAGACTCAGCTAGCTAGGCTGTAAAAAATTAATTTCTTTTGGATTGAATCCACAAACAGAAAAAGCCTAATGCATAGTTTAAACTTTAGGCTTATCAGTTATGGCCAGTTTTCTTCATGACACTCTCATTATATATACAAAACTTGCAAAAGACCATGTCCCCTCAACATCAAGGAACATCCTTCTATGAAAATGAAAAGGCTAGCTTTGCTGCAAAACCTAGTCATAATCAGTTCCTCATCATTCTGAGTGCCAGTTCTTGCAGCTCACCTAAGTCATTGCTGTTGTATCCTCTTTCCTTAGCATGGATTTGGAAATCCTCTCTGCTTTGTATATCTTGCATGCTCATTCCATCATTGATGCTGCTGTGATCAATTGACTCAAGAGAGCTTTGAGGAGATATAGGGTTCATGTAAGTGGGACAAAATGGATGGTTCATTGGTTGTCCTGCAACACTTTGATTCCCTGGCCACTGATGGTTATTCTCCATGTTCCTGGACTCCATTAGGTTCTGAGCCAGCTGAGCCTTCACCTGCATCAGCTGTGCTTGCAAGCATGCAACCCGCATTTCAAAAAAAAGAGGAAAATGTAAGAAAATTAGAAAAGAGTCACAACGTGATTAGAGAACTGTTCTTTTCTAAATAAATTGACTGGTGTGTATTTTATATACAAGCCAATGATAATAAATATTATTCTTGGTGCACTGGCCCTTGAGGCGTCATAGAAGCCAAACTTAGGTACCTAGACTTCAAGCAAGAGAAAACGACAGGAGTAGCTAGTTTGGTTGAATGACCCCATTTTTCCAAACTTCCAACATAAATTAAATAAACAAGAGGGGGATGAGAAGGAAATTTAACATCTTAAAGAGAATTTGATTGACAAGAGACTGTGCAAAAGTTGGGTTTTTTTTTTTTATGTCTACTTCTAGATAAAAAAGACACTAAAGAATAAAACTTAAACATAGTTTTCAAGTGTTTTTGGTATTATTTTCAATATTCGTCTTATTCCATTAAACTTGAAGTTTTTAAGAATTCAAGTAACAGATGTTTACATGTAAATTATAGAAATAAAATTTTAATTTTGATTAGACAGAAATACCAAAAACATCTCTAAAACTGTATTTAAGTGTTGTCTAACATTAAATAGATGCTAATGTGTTACTTATTAATGTTTATGAGGAGATATAAACTCAAAAACTGAACATGATTAATGGATAAGATCTAGCTATTTGTTTTCCAGAAGAAAAGAGTTACATAAAGTATGAAAGTTTTGATGAGGTTTGAGAGAAGATATAAGGGTACCTGTTGTTGTAAGGCAAAAATGTGAGAGACACAGCCATAGACGGGGTCTCTGATACGAGCCTGAGCCTCATAAGCAATTGTGACAACGGCTTCACAACGATCATGAGCTGGTATATGCAAAAGCAACTTGGAAACGTTGCTGGCACCAAACACTTTATGTATGGCAGCAAATCTAGCAGGGCCTTGTTCTGAACAAAAGTAAGGTGCAAAGATGCAGTCAGCTGCACACTTTCGCCTGAGGAACTTGCATGCCCCGCAAGGAGAGCCAGAGCCATTAGAGCCACCATTTCCACTTGCAGAAGCCATAGGATTAGTATAATAGTGAGAACCAACAGAGAGAAAGAGAAAGAGAGAGAGCAAGAGAAAGAGGTGTTGTTGGTGTATTTTATGTGAGAAAAGAAAGGACCCGAATGGAGGGAAGTGAATAAAATTTGTAGGCACACGAACACACTAGGAAATGGTGCAAACTAAAATGTGAGTAGCGTGGTATGGGAGAAGGAAGGGGTCAGGGGAAGTGGGACAGTGGGAATAAGGAGCATAAAGAGTCTTATAAGAAATTGTGAATGGGGACATGTGACCCTCATATGTAGGGTTCAGAGGGAACATTTCTTAATGGTGAGGGCATTGCATGACTGGTTTTTCTATTGGGTTTAGAGCAACTTAATATAACTTGGATCTCTTATTTATCATTTATATTATACCTATTTTATTAATGTAACTTGGAGTTTGTGTTTAGTAAATGATTCATCTTTATTAAATATCACCATACTTATAATAAGTAAAACGAGTTATTTTTATAAGAACAATGACTAGAATTATTCAATACTATTGTTTCTATACACTAAAGAGAAATTTTTTACACTTATAAAAAATTATATTTATAAATAAAATAAAGATATTTTTAAAATAGTATTCTTAAATAAGATTTAAGAAATTGAATTTTATTTATAATTAAATCTACTTTATGATTTTTTCAGTTCTCTCTTCTCAATTATGTATTTTTTTTAATCTCAAACTCAAAATGTTAATTAAGAAATGGAAAGCTCTGATTTATGTAATAATATTATATTTGTTTTGTTTAGTGCATGTCTTTTAGTTAATTGTATGGGGTTGAGGGTTTGGTATGGATGTGGTTTAGATTAATAAATAAATTGGTTGATTAGTTTTTGTTTTATAATTTTGCGCCGAACGCCGCACCTGGGAACTGCTGCTGTTTGTCGCTTCCTAACTCAAGTTAGTACACTGCCACCTGCCGGTTAACTCTACCGACAGCTTCCTACTTCTTACCACCTCATTCCACTACTTCTACTTCTTTAATTAACACAAACACTAATCAAACCTATCATAATATTAATTTTAAATCAAGCTTAAGATTATTACCACCTCGTTTTGGGAATACTTAATACTTCCTACTACACCCAAATTTTGATCAAGGGTACCACAAAAGTGCTTGTATTGAAAGCTACTGTGAAGGAACAATTAAGTAGATAAAACAAAGATTAAAGTGTAAGCCAGAGTTAATTATGTACTGCTCATTATGTATAAACAAATAAAAGTCCACCCAAAAGATAAGTATGAGTTGATTGAGAACATTTAATATTTGCACTTATCATCTCAAGCTACTGATTTCAATGTTGAAATGTTTTCTACGTATATCCACCCCTTCAGTTCTTAGAGTTATTAGAGGAGAGGGATTCTAGAACTTAAGTGTATTGTATAAGTAGATAATTTTTATATAAAAATAATAAAATTTACGTATTTATAAGTGATTTAAAGTTTTTTTTATCTGTTGTTTAAAAATTTAAATAATATGATTTTTAATTATACCTTTAATTTAATTAATATGGATAGAAAAAAATTAGGTATGATAAGAGAGAAAAAAAACATAATGATAAATAAATCTACATTAAAATAAAAGAATTGAAAAAAGTATAGTAGATAACTTATTTAAAATTATATTCAAAATATGAAAAATTAAATGTTTTTCTTGATTTTAGTAGAAAAACCTTAAAAGACTATTGTAAAAGAACAAAAAAGCATTTAATTAGATGCATGATTTATTTCTTAACCAGCATTTGTAAATACTTATTAGCAGATTATTCCATTAATAATTAGCGTTAATTTTTTAATATTATCGTATTATTAACCATGTGTTGCTAATGAGTGGATAAATTGTGTGAAATCAATTTGAAAAAGACAAAAAGAAAACTAATACGATGATAACGGGGACCAGAACTATATATTATCGCATTTTCGTATTTTGATCTTCATCCTAATAATATCTTGGTTTTTTTCTTTTCTTTTATTTTTTTTCTTTCATTAGAAAAAAATAATTTTAAAGACATTTTTTGGATAAATTTGATATAAGATAGAAGTAGTAAAACATATCAATTTGTTTTATTTTTATATGTTTTTATCAATTTAAGTTTATAAAAACAGGTGAGAAGAAGTTGACTCAGTGGATAATGGTGGATCGAAACATCATGACATATTTCATTTGGAAATGGATCAGTGAATCGACCTATGAACGAGAAAAAGAAGGAGAAAGTTTGAGTTTTTATTTAATAAAATAAAATAACTTAAATTGATAGATTTAAACGAATAACTTAAAATATATTATTAATTTAATTTAAATTCGATTCGAGGATAAATTTCCTTTTTAATATTAAAGAACTTGAGCTATAAAATAAATTAGTTTTGATTTTCGAAATATACCAAAAATTTAAACCAATACATAATGAAAACTTAAATATCTAGTAACATTTACATATATTTTTTTTAAAATTAAATAGTGGTTGACAGGTCAACCTTCTCCAACTTGTCCATGATATATTAAATTGACAAGTTAAACATGTTAAACTACTTGTCTCAAAATTTCTTGTGTTATAGATAGACTATAAATAACATGTTAGATTATTTGTCTCAAACATATTTTGCGATTCTTATATACTATAAATAAATTTTGATTTTTGTCAAGAAAAAAAATTCAAAGGAAATTAAACTATGATGTCCCAAATTTTGTCCGGAAAATTTTCAGAAATGAAAAATTAATACGTATTTTATAAGTAAAACATTGATATGAGTAATCAAAGAGGAGATATTCTTAAAAGGAGGGAAGAAGACTCAATTTCAGTGAGAAACATGGTTACAGCTGTAAAGGGGTCTGAGTGAGAAATTTAACAAATGTATGAAATTGAAATTGTGAAATTGTCGATAAAACTGTTATTTTTTATTAATTAATTTATTAATTTATTACTATTATTATTTCAAAAGGCAAAACTTGAATTTTATTAAGATCAGGTAGTTGCTTCGTGCACTATACTTTATGCATTTAAATTTTTTTTAAAATATCAATAATATTCTTGTTATTTTATATATTAAATAATTTTTTTTAATATTTATATAAACATTTCTCTTATATTTTTTTAATAATAATAAATAAAAATAATATTTGATATTGTTAAGATATTTATAACAATTTAAAAAATTCAGTTTAATATATTATTTTTAAATATTTAATTTTATGATAATTAATTCAATGTTACTTAAAAAAAATATAAACATTTTTTAATATTTATTAGATTTTTTATTATTTATCAAGAAAGTTTGTTAATATTTATGAGAGAAGTTATTTATGTAAGAGACTTAATATGATAGAAAAGATTTATTTAATAAATAAATTTTAAAACAAAAGTAACGAAGAGATTGTTGACATATTAAGATTTTTTTATTATTTATCGAGAAAATTTATTAATATTTATGAGAGAAGTTATGTACGTAGGAGACTCAATATGATTGAAAAAATTTATTTAATAAATAAATTTTAAAATAAAAGTAACAAAAATTTGACAAGGACATTATACGTAGTCTATTAAGGAAAAAAACTAACAAATATTTATTGAAAAAGAAATTATACATTAAATAAAAATACAAAAATGTTTTATTACTTTTTATTCAAACTTTTAAACACATTTACAATATAGTAATACTTAATCTCATTTAATTACCGGTGAGCATATTCGAAACATAATTAGTTGTCACATCGGACTTATGTTTTCTTTTTGTTTTTTTCTAAAAATAAAGTTTCGAACAAACAAGGGCTGCCCGTAAGTTTAATATTTCCATTCTATAATTTTTTATCCATTTTCATGTAGAACCCAAATTCCAACACCCTACATTTTTTTTTTTTTCATTTCCTGTTCACTTTGGAATGAACTATTACAATGTATTTTTTCATATCGTAAAAGGCTCATTCCAAGATTAATATATTATGAAGTTTGATGACTAGTGTGACGAAAGAAGGGGGAAATGGGATAGAAATACAAATTTTTTATTTGAAAGGAGATACAGGAACAAAAACAAATCCACCCAAAATAATGAGAAACTTCGAAAACACCTCTTCGGTTTTTATTTCATTTTCATAATAATTTTTTCCAAAAACATATATAAATAAATTATTTTTTAATTAATCCACAACACATTTCGTATAGTTCTTTTTTCTCCATCACCTATCAATACATTTGATTTAAGAGAGACAAGGATAGAGAAATATCCTTGATTTCTAAGGGAGCGAAAATATTAATAATATAGTATTTATGTCTTGTAAACAATAATAGAAAAAATGGAAAATATAATAAAATCTGACCAGTGGTCCGTGACTCTGATTTTTTATGACTGCTTAGAAAAATTAAACACTAAAAAAACAGTTTATTTATGAAAGAAAAAAATATGTGGATTATGTCTACAATATACTCCGTGTTTAAACTTGCAGAGAAGAGACTGGTAATTAGCTGTTCTTTGGTAGTGATAGGTGTATCATGAAATTCAAATCTTGTCTATTAGACATAGGATATACTGAGAGATTCATCTAACATAAGATAACTCAAAGTCGTTATCAAGATCCTAAATCAAATCTGCATTCTTCAGCAATCACTATACACAATCAACTATTGTGCATCATCACTTGCATCACTTTCTTGGTTAAGTCACGCTCAAAAGACTGGACTAATAATATTATACATGAAGTTGCAATTTTCAAAATTGCGCTATGAATTTGGCCAGTCCAGATACCTGGACTAGATTCAAATGAAAAACCATCAGAAAACACCAAAACACTAATTCAGCTAAATAACTAACAATGAAAAAACACTGCTTACGTTAAATTATCGAACTTAAGAACCAGCTGTATTTTGGGGAAGTACTAGTCAGTGACGCAAAATTAGCCAAAAATCAGTAAACACAACATATACAGAGGATCATACGTGATAGCAAACACAACCAAAAAGGATATAAGGAGACGTCATACTTAACAATGAGAAATGGCTGTTTGTATGAAGAAGAGTCAATGTCACGCATGGGTCTTACTAAGAGCCGCCCAAGTTTTTAAGTACTCAGTCAATCACCGCCATAGAGCATTGCGAAGTCGATTGATAGCCATAAGCAAGTCACTGCAAAAATTTATATATACCCATGACATGATGTCATAATCAACACTTTGTTGGTGCATTAATTAATAGCATCACCTTCACATGACACAAGCAGACCACGTAATGTCTTGCGTAACAAAAATCCCACAGTCAAAACCGGGAATCTTGTATTTATTGGCTATTTTATTACCGCCACTATAGTTTTTATCTGGCACCCACCCGGTTCTAATTTCTGAATATGGTAAAAGAAAACAGAAAGTAACATCAGACCAACACCCATCAACTAATTACCAGACTAGGTAAGAAGTGTTTTAAATAAGATAAAAGCACCTATCCTGATGCAACGCATACTAAAAAGGGATGAGAATAACAAGTTTAAGATTAAAATAGCGATTCTATACAGATAACCGGATCACAAATTGCATGGGATAATTTAGCTACAAGTGACGGGTTTCAACTAGATAATCCCTGCACTTACATGCCCCAAAAAAAGGTTGAAAGATCTCCATTCAACTCAAAATGAGACCCTACTAAGACAATTCTAGGGAATCCCAGATAGACTACATACAAGTCAGGTCAAAAAACTGCTATATTAACCCGAAGACAGCAAACTTCTCATAGTGCTCATCTCTTGTGATGAAACCTCACCTTCAACAAGAATTGCATCTTAACCTGTACAAAAGAACGCATCCAGTCATATGCATGTGTTTACCAAAAGAAGAAAACGAAATAATACATTAGGCTTTATCTAAGCAAAATCCAAACATACTCGTACAAAGTATTATGCAAGTAGGTTACCGACCAAGTTTTAACAATTGGCAATGGAAAAACAAAAGCTTAGTACTCATGTTAATCAGCTACAAGTCCAAGTATCATACTTGCTAACAGTTGTGTACTATCTACCACAGGGATATAAGAATCTTTAGCTTGTTGTTTATCTCAGAAACTGGAGTTTCAAATATTAAAAATTTTAGACATAATCTGTCTCGAGTTCATGACACCAAATTCTTGGGTCTGGCCCCAAAAGCTCGTGCTGCAATCAATTTGTTGAAGAAATAATTTTGATATTTTGTGGGGTCTGTGGTAGAAGTGTAGGCCTCAAGTTGATAGACCCGAGACCAAAGGCCACACCACTGATCCCTTTTGTTTAGGGGGGAGAAGCTTTATGTTCTTGGGCTACAGCTTAATATCTACTGACATAATAATGTTATAGCAACCGCTCTCTTTGTATCTCTATCATATCAATTTTTTATTAGCGATTTGTTTCTCCTCTGCCAGTGGTTTTCCACATTAGATCTGGGTATTCATTCTTCTTTCTCTACCTCTTGCGCACTATTTCTATCTCAATTAAAGTTAGCCATTAAACATAGCTATAAATCATCTACAAGAAACTTAAATTAAAGTTTGCGCACAAAATTGAAACTGCAAACCAAGGTGATAGTAGAAATTTCCCATTCAATTATGTCACAATTTAAGCAAGTATTGCTTGGTTCATTGGCATTATATGACAAAAATACACCAGACTTGAAACTTACTTGGGCGGTATTATAAACAATATACTCATTGTACATGAGCTCAGAAGCCTTGACATTTGATGGCACTGGTTTGCCACAAGGAACAGTCACATTGCCTCTCCACTTTGCATATTCCGATTCTTGAGGCATTTTCTTGCCCAGTCCTTTAGTAGAGTGCTTTCCTTCGGGAGGTTTATCCATATACTGTTTCTCAGAAAATAGACAATCAGTATGAAACCACAAGTTATTGTGAATCCATTTGGCAGTAATTCAGTATTGAATGCAACATCGTGGCTCATTTTGAATGCGTGTGCACTTAAAAATAATCAACCACATTTGATTGTTTGGATTAACTTATTTGGAGGGAATAGTAATTTGTTTAAAGTTTCTTGATTTTTTTTATTTTTAAAATTATTACTTTATTTTATTTGAAGAAAATGCTAAATTCACAAATTGGATTAAAGCAGACTGGCCTTAGCTTTCTTGAGCTCATAGATGTTTCCAAGTGCAACTTCACTCAAAAGCATTAGACCAATAGGATTTTTCTTATCAGTGAAGCAATACTGGGCACTTTTGCTGACCATGTCAGCAAAGTACACCCCTTTGCCAAACTGCAATACAAAATATTCAGACTTTAGTACTGCTTTGCAAAGTTAAATTAGGTATTGGTATTCAAGAAAATATAAACAAAAGAGTTATTAAGGGAGTAATAGATAGAACCATATAGCCAGTCGCGGGGGCTTCAGGAGGTGCAATTCTGAGTCCTTGGCTAAGAATGCCCACAAAGTTTGTCAACCTAGAACCTATAATAGAGAACAATTTTGTTAGAGGTGCCAGTCTCAAATTTGTACATATTTTCATCTCTGGCTGAAAGAATGCACATTAAAAAGAAATAGTCATCCATGTGATTATAGTTCACAACTGAAATTGATCCAATCTGTCAGAGATGAAAGAAATTTTAGCATAAAAGTTTCAGCCTTTGGAAGTTGGAACTCCTTTGGTCACTGGTTTTGTATTATCTTGGCATTTCTATAGAGTAGTCAGATATACGAGAAGAATTCCACGAGACATTTGGAAGCTTTCATAGATTTTTTTTATCATGTTAAGAAATCTGTTTACATTCCTTTCAAATTTTGCATTCTTTCATTGCCTTAAAGGAGAATATGTCACAACAAACACACAAGTAACTAGCATCACATATCCAAAGCTTACCATGCCATAGGAGCATTCTGTTTCCAAGTTTATCCCTGTAAGGAGCAAACTTATCAAATTCACCTTCCCTTTCAAGTGAAAAAACTTCTTCCAGCTCAAGACTCCAGTCCTGCATAAATGGATTGCAAATACAGTGGAAACATGTACATTGTGAAAAATGAAAGAGCTCACAGCAGAGACATTAATACACCAAACACCCACTGGTATACCAAATATAATCATACCGTATGCGTAGGGGCATGAGTATTATGGAGAAACTTTTCAATTAAACAAAAATCTTCACTATCATGAGGAAGTGGAGATATATCGCAGTGGAGCTTCTTATAACTATCATCAATTGAGTCCTCGTTGTTGGCATCAAATCCAACTAATCTAGAGGCTATTTCAATATCTTGAAGGGCTTCTAACATTTTCACCTACAACAAAAAGAAAGGCCATTGCGTATTCAAATTAGAATAAAGGGGAATCAAATTTGCCAATCCTCAGGGGCAAAAGTCATCAGGAACAAACCCTGATAGAATCAGATAGCTTTTACATCATTCATATATTTGATATTCCTTGAACATTATTGAAACAAAGAATAGACTAAAAATCTCAAATGTGCATTACTCTAGGTCATATTTCAAGACAACAAAACTTAAAAATCAGTAATGGTCTAGAATAATGTTCCCTTTACTGTATTCAGGATTCAAACATAACTTATTTCGTTTGAGTTTTAAACAGGGCCAAAATTTACAAAAAAAATAAAATTGATTTCCATTAAATACGGCTTCAAGTAGATAACTAACAAAAAAAGAATCAATCTAATTTGATGTTTCATTACCAAGCCCCAAACTGAAAAAAAGTATCACCTTGGACTTAAAATCATCCTCATCCCTAATAATATGTGGATGAATAGAAGGGATCATGGTGAAGAAGCGGTTGCTGGCATTAATAAGTAAGCCTTCCTTGACTGATGGATCAGGATTAGTAATTTTTAACAGATTTTGTATCTCCGTCAATGCTTCAAACCCTAGGAAGGGGAAGTAACCAACATAAATCAAACATTACTTTGATAAAGACTATGGGATTGCTTGATGCAATCAAACAGAGGAAATAGAGAACTAAAATAGCTCATAAAAAGTAATGTGACAACATACCCTTTTGGATATTGCTTTTGCTTAGTTTCCCAAGTGGCATTTCAGACATATTAATCTCAAACTCCATCATGGCAGATCTACAAAGCTATAGACTCAGTATTGCATCATACATATTCTAATAAACTGAAGAGGTATATATTTGACTATTAACCTGTAAGTTTCCACATTGAAGAGCATCTTAATCAGTTCTATTAATGGCGCGGGTAGTTTGCTGTCATTATCATTTCTTTTCTTTTTTGACACCTGTTTGTTAACACCATAATCCTACAAGCCCAGCATAACAACAATGAGTTGGATATCCACCTGATCAGAGAAAGATGATTACATAACATCAAACAAATAATTTAAAAGATGAAACAAGTACAATATCCAGTGGGAAAAATCTTCCAGGTTGCTTCTGAATGGTCTTTTGTTCCCATGCCTCCCAAGGGTTTCCAGTCTTCTCAAGGAATAATCGTTTGAATTCACTGATTGCATCAGATTTTGACATTTCACCATCCAGTTTACTTCCTCCAATCTTGTCATTTCCTACTCGACCCCATTTACGAAACACAAAGCAATCTGACCCCTTATCTTCTTGGATTATCTGGAGAATGTAGTAACTTTACATGGGAAGAAAAAAAGTCAGGACAGGGATTGTGAAGACATGCATTAGGGGATGCGTAGTTGGGAAAGGAAATAATAACAAAACAAGAATCCTAAGAAAGGAAATGATGTGGAGAATTAACTAAGTCAATACAAACAACTCAATATGAAAAGAGTCTTAGCATATACCAAAAAGAAGGCTCCAAACCAAACAAAAATTATTTTCCAGGCTAATCCTAAAACATAAAAGCTGGCTTTGGGACATCAATACTAGGCAGTCCTTTTATTCGGGACAAAACCAGTGCTGAAATACTTGAACCATAGATAGTGTGCAAAACACAAATTTATCAGCCAACGGATAACAACTGTGCACAATACATATTTTCCAGACAGACTACATAGTATTCTATACAGATGAAAGTACAGTTAAACTATACTATGTTGTGCCTTTTGAAAAGCTTCCGTGATGGAGGTGCTCTGAAAAGCTGCTATTGAAACTAAGTTGGAACAGTGGGTGACAAAAGTTAGGTGCCAAAAATGTAAAATAGAGACAATAAAATTTGAAAAACTTCCTACAAGTTGCTTCTAACAAAAAATCATGGCATTTCAAAAGCACCGGAGGAATCACTATCAAAATACTTTTCATCAAACACACTTCCAATTTGTTCCTGTACAAAAGCGTCAAATGCTACAATATTACCATACTGAGCCTGTATAAGCCAATCAATGACACAAAACAGATTTTCGTAGAAAAACATTAATGAAATTCATTTTATACAATGTTAATGTACTAAGTAGATAACTCCTCTGAGTCAAACAAAACTAGGTTTATACTTCCACTATAATAAGAAATCTAAGGAATAAGAATGTGATCAGTAGATTCCAGACAGTTTTAAAATAAAATTATAGTCTCAATCAATGTGCTAGCTGGGAATGTCAGTCACCTTCTGAGGAAGAACTAAATGACACATGAGCTCAATAGTAGACAGCTTGATGGTGTTTTGTACCATATATTGTGTAGCAACATAAAATCTACAAGCATACTTTTAGGTTCAATTTTATTCATCAATGCATAGAAAACAAACTGCTATTTCCTGGTTTGCCAACTAAACAAAATTTATGCGGAAGTTGAACAAGAAAGCTAAAACATACTGAACCCACCTGTTAATACCAGTAGACAAATCAGACATATTCAAAGTTGTGTTATATATGCTTTGCCCTTCCACAAGTATGTGGCCAGACTCTTGTAGGCCAGAAGCCTCATGAACAGCACTTTGTCCCTTCACTTTAATGGTGACCATGCTAGAAGCCTCACCAATCATTTCAACCTTGTACATATCAAATGGAAGTCTCTTCTTTCTTTGTATGCAGTCAATCAAGTAGTCCTCTCTGACTATTGGTATTTTCATCCTCCTATATATAAAAACTCTTCCAAGTTAGTTATATTATAATTAGTCAAATAAAAAAATGGTTGATATTAACAATTTGAATGCACTGTCTGCACCTTGCCTTCCGCATCTCAGCTTCATCATTGGGCACTCCACCAACCACCAAGCAGTTAGTATCTGCAAGTAGACTAGTTACATGAAAGATTACAAAAATTGTGCACAAGAGGCAGAAAGTTATTTTGGAATTTTTAATTTTCACAATTAGTCTCTGCAGCAGATACCTTTCTTTACTTTTGCATGAAAGATTCCACCCATGGCATTAATTTTGCTTTTCCATTCCTCCTGTAAAATCACCTCATAAAAGATGAGTACTAAATACTGGAAAACCATTGTTTCACAGAATGTTTATGGGGGAAAGGGAGGGGGAGGGGGTGGTGGACTTTATTTATGGATGCTAAAAAATAGATGTTAAGGGGAAAATAGAAGGAAGTAATACAATAGTGTCGTTAGCTAATCCGCAGATAGCAACTTTGATATCTCGGAAATTTTCAGTGTGTGATGATTGATGCTGACTAGCAGTAATTTGACTTTCAGCAGATTTTCTTGGTGATGGAAGAGGCAATATCCTAACTGGTTTCTTTCCTTTTTGAGATTTGAACCACTGTAAAGGGTAAGCAAAAACTTCAGTCATGATTTATTGGTTTTTGTTTTTATGACAACTTTGTCTTAACAAACCTTTTTAAGGTATTGATTATTTGTTTCTTCTGGGATTTTCCACTTCCCTTCAACACGTTTTGGTTCACAGGTAGAGTAAGAACATTTACTCCACTCAGAAATGTATCCAGTGCAACGGTACATTCCTCCAGAGTAACGCAGAAAGCCAGAACATATTGAGCAAAGACCAAGTGCTCCAAACATCATTCCATCAGCACTAAAATTATAAAAATAGAAACAATTAGAGTTAGGGGAGTTAAACATATTTTGAAGGATAATATTTTCAAAATGCATAACAAAGAAATAAAAAAAAAACAGAATGAACTGGAAAATCTATCTCATCCAAACAATAATATATGTGCTAGACTTGCATTCATTTATGTTTTTTTTTTCTTTTGATGAATAAATTATGATTTATCCATCACAAATTATATAAGCGCTCAATACCAGCGAGCATGCATATTAGGGGACACCTAACAAACAAACCTAATCTTTTATCAGTAAAATCATAGACAATTATAACTTAAAAGAAAGAGATATAACATAATGAACAAGGTAAACACTTCTTTAAACATTGGGGGTAGAAAACTGCATGATAGTAAATTACCAGCGGTCACGTAAATCAAGTTCTGATCCTGTTGAATCTTGATTGTTAGCTTCCAGCATTTCACGCAACTCTGTTGTTATCACATTCTTTTTGAGATCATCCTTCAGAGCCCAGATTTCTTTGCTCTGTATTTCCATTTTCTTCTCCAGATCACATGCTTCCCCTGTTTCCTTATGATTCTTCACTGACAATGCACTGCTCGCAGAGACATCTCCCTTGGCCTTAGCAACTTTTGATTTTCGCTCACTATCGGAATCTTTCCCTCGTTTTATACCTCCTTTGGAAGTGGATTCTTTACCCTTTTCAGTCTCAATATTTGTACCACTAACACCTGAATGGAATCCAGTCAGCAAGTAACTACAATGAAAATAAGGAGATTTAACCATTATGGCGATAAAAACCAGACTTTATTAAACATATCAATCACCATACCCCCCTTGTTCATGGGATGACACTTCTTAGCGAAGTCACTGACAGTTGATTGATCAGAAGATGAGAGACTATTCCATCCAGATAACTTATCCACTTGAATTGATGGGGATAATTCCATGAGACACTTGGCATGGTGCCAAGACAAACCTTTTGCACCTGGACCATCAGGCTTAGTAGATATACGAACCTGAAAATCAAATTAAAAACAATCAGCAAGGAGAAAATTCCATTATGATTGTGGTTTGTAAATGATTAGGGAAATTTCTGAATTCTATTATACATCAGGATAAAAATGATATTAAAAAGTATGAGGTGAAGTCTAGCAAGCATGCATACTTGTGTTGCTAATATCACTTGTGCAGATTTCATGCAATGCTAAAAAAGAAATTATGATTTATAACATTAGTGGTTTAATTTGAACACTTCCAGAACAACTTTTGGACTTTTTAACCTTTTAAAGACTTAATAGTTAAAGGAGAGGCAAGAAAATTGGCTAGATACAATATTCCATGTTCAACCCAAAAGCAGTGGCCAGAATTCAGGACATACTTAGATCCCTGATTAGCACATCCCACCATGGTTCATCTATTTAACAAGTAAGACAAAATACATACAAGAGGCTAGAAGGCTTTTATTTCTATAGGCATTACAAAATTGAAGAGGAATGGACTTCTTGAAAGTTCAAGGGCTTGGTAGGGGTGAATGAGCCTATATGCACTCCATGTCTATGACACCACGTCACCACTCACAAAAAGCAGCAAACGAGCCAGGTAGCCTTTGTGCTCTTTCTCATTCTGCCAAAACTTCAATATACAAATAATTCCCAGAAATTCAAGAACTCTGTTGCCGTTCTTCATGCCATGAACAAGCTATCCCAAAAGCTTAGCTGTTAAAGGCTCATGAATGGTTTGCCAATACAACTCTTTGTGGACAGGTTAACCAACCTCATGCTAAAAGTTCAACTTTATATTGGAAGCATGGTGACAGAAAGGACTAAACTAGAGACCACTTGGCCATAAAGGCTATAGTACCTTGTCATGAACCAACAACCTCAAAATCATTTTGATCATACAACAAGATTCTCAAAAGTCAAGATGGACAATCCAATGAGAAAGCATAAAAATTCTAATATCATACACCAAGCTGTGTTCCAAGATTCAACACATTATGGAATTGTAACACACCACCTAGTAAAAGAAAATGCTAAATTGAAACAGTTCAGCTGCCAGTGGAATAATGTTGGGAATCAAATTCAAACATAACATGCTAGGAGTCAGAAATAAGAACAAAAACTATACATCCTCATAGTTTCCTTCCTTAAATCAGAAACATAGTCCAGCTATTACTAAAAGACATATATGTTATTTTCACTAAGTTAGTTTATTATAAACATGATAAATTAAAGTCCAAAATCATAATATTTTCCATCTTTAGATTATCAACATACTTTTGCTCATGATCTCCCGTCCAAATCAAAAAATCTATCAGGTCCAATTAACACACGATCTAACAAGTTATAACAAGTTAGTTAGCCTTTGGAACATGACAAAAAAGGAAACAACAAAACCCAACCTCTCCTCTGATAATTTTTTGACTGCAACTCCTGCAAGTAGCACGAGAAGTCTGTGAAACTTCAATACCGCATTCAGTATCCTTGACAGCTTTTGAGCCTGATTTTGTGGCAGTGCTGCTGCCGCCGCTACTGCCACTGCCACTCTCTATGTATTTTCTGATGTTCTGCTGATCTTCCCAACGAAGCGACTCCAGGTTTTCAACATCGTCAACTCTACAGGTAAACAGTAGCACACGACAATATACTCTTGCAAATGTCAAACCATAAAAAAACACACAAATAACGAAAATAATAGAAATTTCCATACAATTTTATCTGATTAGCTTTCTTCAAGATGCAAGCAGCATGATTCCACATCTGATTGAAAACAAAAAACAGATTAAAACACCACATACATGCACTATAACTTTTTCCAAAAAAAAAAAAAAAAAAAAAAAAAAAAAAAAAAAAAGAAAAAAAAAAAAAAAAAAAAAAAAAAAG
>Ga0099825_1004219_pt1 | contig 18905 bp, 9 predicted proteins | sample SiratroredBW_FD_76838 | JGI IMG/M metagenome (GOLD analysis project Ga0099825, IMG submission 76838) | Root nodule microbial communities of legume samples collected from California, USA - Siratro red BW | ecosystem: Host-associated > Plants > Roots > Nodule | place: USA: California | collected... | reverse complement strand
TTTTTTTTCCCCCCCTCCTTCTTTCTTTTTTTCTCCTTCTTTTTTTTTTTTTTTTTTTTTTCCGGTTTTGACTGTTGGCTTTTATTGTTGTCAAATTTTGTAATCTTGTTGTCTTCCTGATGTTATTTGTAATTTGTGTGCCAGCAATTGAAGCTTGTTATGGACTCTATCATATGGGCTTTTCGGCACACTGAAAGAAATATTGCTGAAACTGGACTGAACCTGTTGTTAGAAATGCTGAAGAAGTTTCAGGTGTGGTCTTTCTGCATTCTCTATCATTTGGATTCCTTACACTTTCTCTATTCTCTTTATAATAAACTTAATCTTGTTCTGGCTCTTAATGTGTTGGCGTATATGTTCAGTTTTTTTATGTATATTTTGGTGAAATGTCTGTCTTTGTAACAGGGCTCTGAGTTCTGTAATCAGTTTTATCGGACATACTTTTTGACAATTGAACAAGAGATATTTGCCGTCTTGACTGATACTTTTCACAAGCCTGGGTTCAAATTGCATGTCTTGGTGCTTCAGCATTTGTTCTGTTTGGTACGGTGTCACAATCCTTTGTTTTACTAGTTTTTAAGAAATAGCAAAAATAACGAGCTCTACCTTTTTCAGCTGGAAACTGGTGTCCTAACTGAACCTCTTTGGGATGTCGCTACTAGTCCATATCCATACTCAAGTAATTCTGTGTTTGTACGAGAGTTTACCATAAAACTCCTGAGCACCTCATTTCCCAACATTAATGCAGCAGAGGTAAATGTAGAGAAATAAATAATATTTGTCTCTTTAAACAAATGACTAATATGAAGAAATTTGCAGGTTACTCAATTTGTAAATGGACTCTTTGAGTCGACCAATGATCTATCTACATTTAAAAATCATATACGAGATTTTCTTATTCAGTCCAAAGAATTTTCAGCTCAGGTATTGCCTTATTTAATTTTCTTCATTTCGTTGTGCTGACGGTTGGAGTTTTCCTTTACATTGCACCTAGAAAGTTACAGTCCGTCTTGAGTTGTGTATTAGCATTTTGGTTTCTAACTGGTAGAATTATCAGTAGTTTTGGTTTGCTTTATATGGCTCTGTAATTTGTTTTAGAACTTAATACTAACTAAATTTTTTAAATATACACATAGCTAGTTTTAATTTCAAAGAAGTTACTTTTATTTTTTTCTGGAGAGAAATTCATTCGAACAGACCCAATGTGGCTTTGGGTTTGTTGACATTTCGATTGTAGTTTTACTTGTAATTCAGTTCAAACCTGAGGTTTATCAATTGCTCTTTCTACGCAGGATAACAAAGATCTATATGCTGAAGAGGCTGCGGCTCAGAGAGAGAGAGAACGACAAAGAATGCTTTCTATTCCTGGGCTTATTGCTCCTAGCGAATTGCAAGATGAAATGGTGGACTCGTAGATATGCTAGATAGTGACGGAGTTAATAGAGTAATACGGTGGGCATTTTAACTTGTTTCACAGGCTTTGATTCAATCCATTGCCGGATACTTTGAGAAGAGATGATGCAGCGTTTTCCCCCAACTTTAGTTTTCCTCCTCTTCCCAATATTTTGAATTGGGACTGGTTTGGCAGTTCCCGATTTGAAAGTTTTCGCTGGCCGGGGATACTGCCTTGTTGATGGGTGAGTGTAGATTATTCAATTACTAATTGGGGATGATAATATTGTCATTTGTAAGGGATTCATGAAGTCATCTATATCTTTATATAGAATCGCAGGATGGAAGACTCATTCCGAGTATTGATGACTCCTTAGGTGTGACCTCCTAACCTCGGGCGGTTTGTGCAGAAAACCCTTGTGGTTTGATATTTTGTATTTTTTTCCCTCACCAATTAATTTTTAGGGATATTCATGTACCATGACTGCACTTAATATATGCTTTCATGAATTAGTGTGTTATATAATGTGTTCATTTTCTCCCAATGGAGACAACATTTTTTTTCTATCCTACTGTTCTCTTTCCATATACGCTGTTGAACGTAACTTGAATTTAATGCTTCTAGAAATTATATGAATTGAGAAAGGAATCTGAATCCCATACATTCCTTATCAGTAAGATCAGGGATAGTCCATAGGTTTATTTTAATTAATGGTATTGTTTTAATTTTAGGTTTTGTAATTTCACGTTTATTTATTTAGAAAAAAGAGGGGAACATTAGGGTAGAACTTTTAGGAGGGTATTCAAATTCTTAGAAAAGATTATATATTTTTAGTGAAATGTGGTTTGAATTTCATTAAAAAAAATATAATTATTTGAAAACTTTCTATACTTGTTTCTCTTTTCTATATCTATGCTCTCTTGCCCCTCAATCTTTTCATTTGGTCTCTTTCTCCTTGATGACTTTTTTCTTTGTTCTATTGCTCTTTCTTGTCTTCATCTTTTATTTTTATCACTTGTCTACTTGCTTTCTCTCCTTTCTTTTCGGTGTCTCCTTTATCTTTCTTCTTCATAGTATCTCTTTATTCTCTATTAGTATTGACGAAAAAAATGTCAATATTTACATTTTTAAATTACTTAAATATTATTTTAGTTATTAAATAATTTAAATGAATTGATAATTCTTTTTAATATTAGATTTTTGTTTTGTTAACATATATTATTTTGTATATAGTAGAGACTAAATTATTCTGTCCTAATTTATCCAAATTTAACATTTTGAAAGATACAAAAAGGTTATTCAAAACAATTTGAATTTTAAGTTTCAATTTTGCATTCAAACATAACAACCAAAAGTTTAATGGCCAAGCTTTTCAGGATTTTGTGGAATCTTACGCAGTGGTGATGGGATTGAATTGGAGGTTAATTTTGGTAGTTGCAGTTTTGCATGAAATCGCAGTGCTAAAAGATGATGGTATTTAGAGTGCAATAGCTGTAGGTATAGAAAGAGGTTCTTAGTCAGCCATTTGTGAGTCAGATTGGAAATTTGCTCTTGACATGATCAAGGGAGTAACAATATTCGAAGTTTATCTTCATTTAGAAGAGAAAGAAATAGGATTCCGGATTGGTTGGGGAAATGAGGTGCATCTTCCATTGAAACCTATTAAATTTTAGAATTCCTGTTTTTTCACATTACTCACCCTATTCCAACTAATAATGCCTTAGGAACTTCATTCCTTAGGGTTTTTAATTTCTCTCTTCTCTTTTGTATCATTGCCATTGATAGAAAAAGTTACAATTGAAACTCCATCTAGTAATTGATGGTGAGACATAAAAGCCCAGACATGGTGATTAAACTTATCACGATGGTATTTTTTTGTCATCAACATAAATTAGTTAATTCATTGGAATTGCAGAATACAAGAATTGCATCAATTTAAAGGAAAAAAATAAGCCAAACGTGCACACGTTTAACAATTTGAATTTATAAGTTACACCAATCAAGGGTCAAACCCATACCTTTCAGTAGAGTGGGTATGGAGGAAGGTCCACTTATTTAGACACTCACTTGCATAAATTTGTATTATAGAAACTTTATTAGTAGACAATTACTGCATGTGTCTCCATAACACTTTTTAAAATTTATGAAATACATTCTAGAAAATAGTTTTCATATTAAGATTTTGGAACATGGAAAATACACCTGAACAAATCTTTCAAAACAAGTTTTCAAAACAAATCTTCTAAAATGTATATATAACATTAAATATCTTCGTTAATTATGTATGATTATGTCTTGATGTCGTTTGCAAATAATATGTAAAGTTCTCCGATTAATCTGGTTTAGTACATAGGTAACACGGTTGGTGTATAAAAAGTTGACATTTAAAATTTCATTAGAAAACTTACAGCTCACCAAACCAAGAGTGTTTAACTAATATAATGACACAAACTTTTTTATATTCAATATCTTTTATAAGAAATTTAATGTTAATGTAGACTGCTTACATACTTATTTAACCAATAATCCATCAACTCAGTATCTTCAATAATCAGTTCCTTAATTCATCTCCTTAATATGAAAGGAAAATAAATATAGTGCAACAAAGGATTGAATGTTGTCTTCAAAGTTTATGATTAGATTAATTTACACATTTAATGATAATCTAGAAGATTAATATACATTTTTTAATGAATTACTAAAAAAGTGTAAAATAAAATCTTCATAATTATTTTGTGCAAAAAACTATATTCTTTTATTTTATTTAAAACTCTTAAAACAACATTTGAAAAGAAGCAATAGATCAAAGTTTTAATTAGTATGTAAATGACAAATTCAACCAACTCATGCTTTAACATATTAATTTAATTTTTTAAAAAGTTACATTCAACAATAACAATAATGAACAACAATGTTATTAATAATATTTTAGTAATAATAAATACTGAAAATATTATATAATCATTTTACGTATTCACAAATTTAGTGGAGAATTATAGAAAATTTATTGACAATGACATTACAATTTTTCACAAAAATTTAATTGAAAAAATATATTTCATCCATTATATCGATTAATAATAAATTGTTCCATCCACTATATATATGTAAACACGGTTTACAGTAACAGTGCATATATATTAAATTCTTATTTTTATCTATATTTCTTTCCCTATCTTTATTATAGTTTTCGTATCCTTGCTTATTCTCACTAGATTTTACGAAAAAAATATTTGAAATTAAATTGCTACTTTTAATTCTAATTCATATTAAAATAGACAGTGATCTTTATATACATTTTATTTAAACTTAATAAAATATATTATTAATGTCAACAAGTTATGTTTTTCAATAGATCAGAAATTACATTCAGTATTATTTTTAAAATAATTTATTAGGAGAATCTTTAGGACACATAGATACGTAGTTTATTATGTTACTTTTATATATAAGAGAACGATAAAGCATAGAGAAGAATAATTTTGTATGAAATAGTTATATAAAGTAAGGAGGAAAAGGAGAGAAGATTACATTGTTAATTTGATTTGTATTATTGATTATTGATTTGTGAATTTGTTGTTGAACATCAAAGTGATGATTGGGGAAGGAATCGCCCACAGAAATCCCTTCCCTGTTTCTTCCGATTAGATTCGTAGGTTCACAAAATTCATCATTTTCTGCTTTTCTCATTACAAATCTATTATTCCCGATTTGATCCAACACAACAGAGTCATGGGTCAAGCTTTTCGGAAGCTCTTCGATACCTTCTTCGCCAATACCGAGATGCGGGTCTCTTCCTCCTTCTCGTTCAATATTAATAATGATTAGTAAAAGCATGAATAACACGTTTGATCTTGTTTCAATTGTTTGATTTTGCATAGTTTGTTTTTTTTACATTCGATATAATCATGATTAATCAGCAAAGGAAGATTATGCAATTGCTTGTGTTGCCTTGTCTCAACCGTCTTCTAATGATTTCGTTATTGATTTTTGGATGAGTTTCGTATTTACCCTTTTTTTAAAATATTTTCTTGATTTAGGTTGTGATGCTTGGTCTTGATGCTGCTGGCAAAACTACCATACTGTACAAGCTCCACATTGGAGAAGTTTTATCTACTGTTCCTACAATTGGTGGGTTTCATTCTATAAATGCGTAGTTTAATTCTTTTAAGCAGATTTCTTGGTATAAGCTAATTAAGCCTTTTCGGTCTTGATGCCCAAAGGATGGTAATAGTTTACTTGTCAGTTATTTACATGTTTTTTTTGTTTCTGTGTATTTTGAATTTGCTTGTGAGTATGGAGTTTTGTTTCTGCATTGCCAGTGTGAAGTGTAATGGAAATTTTTTTATTAATGGAAATGGACGAATATCTATTAGCTTTGGGGGTGTGTGAATTGAGTAGAGAAATCTTGTTAGAGTATAACACTTCAGTTTAGTATAAGAAAAAATAGAAAGAACTGAACTATCGGTATTTTGTTTGAGGATTATAAGTTTCTAGTTTTTTGCAGGTTTTAATGTGGAGAAGGTTCAGTATAAGAATGTTGTTTTCACGGTTTGGGATGTTGGAGGGCAAGAGAAATTAAGGGCACTTTGGAGGCACTATTTCAACAACACTGATGGTTTGGTAGGAATTAGTTTTCATGGTTTTATGCATTTTTATCTTGATGAGAATACAACTCGTGCAATTTGGAAGTTGTGAATTTTTCCTTCTGTTACAACCACCAACTGAAAAAACATGATACAGGTCTACAATTGCCAGATTGATAAATATATGTATATTTATGCAGATATATGTTGTTGATAGTCTGGACCGTGAAAGGCTAGGGAAAGCTAAGCAGGAATTTCAGGTGATAAAATCAAAACATGCACGCATATGCCATGTTATTCAGAACAATTTTTGAACAGATATATGGATTACTTGCAGACAATCATAAATGATCCGTTTATGCTTCACAGTGTAATATTGGTGCTTGCTAACAAACAGGACCTGGTATGTCTTCATTCTTCATTATTAGTTTTTTTTTTTTTATGACTAACAAGAAATTGGAGCCAAGTAATGTGAATTGATTGACATTGTTTACTGAATATGCTACAAGAGTTGGTAGTGTGCTATTATTAATGCATATAATAGTAAGAACAGTGCAGTTAAGTTTTAAGTTACAAAAACCATTAAAATAGTTAAAATAGCCAACTATCTGATTATGTGTAGTAGAACCAAGAAAATTATTTACAAGCTACTAACAGATAGTTGCCTTCACCATTATTATGTTTAACCATTATTAGATGATGCATGATGCATCCAACAGAACAGTGTGTATCACTTGGGCATGTGTGTGCGACGTACTTAATTTGAATTTGCACTGTGATTAGCTGATATGTTGGTTGGATCGTATCAGAAATGTGAACAGATGTGGCTGAGTGCTATAGGTCCAACTAAGTTACACAAGCTTATAAGTTATAGTAATAAAAGAAAAATACTTTTTATTTAGAAAACATCTTGTGTGGAGGTTAATCAAATTTCATAATGATTTATTTTCCAAAGTTTATTAGATTGTCATACCAAACTAATTAACTTGGAGCTAGTTGGCAATCTCAATGTAGATTTTCTTACTTAGTGACTTAATATAATACTATTTTGTATTTGGCTTCCCGGCTATGTCACCCCACCATGTTGCATCCTATTGTGGGAACATTCTTAGTCAATTTTCATTTTAAAAATTTGTCTAAACTTGATTTTTCTGTCTTTTTTTACTGTGTTGTCTAAGTTGGAAAGCGTGAAACTCAAAAGTCAAAGCCTTTAACAAAGTAGAAGTTTTTTTTTTCTTTTTTTTTTACCTTTTTTAGCTTAAAAGTTCCTTTAAACTAAAAGTTCCACATCGATTGTTTCCCAGTGAGAGGAAGAGAGGCTAAGGTGTGCAACTTAATTTTAGAATTACTTGTCTTAACTTTTATTTAAAGGCTACTCCTACCCCTTGGTTTTCTTTTATAAAAAATAAGCCCTTTAACCATCATGTATTTGGCTCAGCTTTCCTCTTTTGTCCAGTGTTTGTTAGCAAGAAACAGAGGGGGCCGCAGGTAAAAAATTGGCAGTGAGAGACAATGATCTGTGTGGGAATTCTTGATTTTGTTAATATAATTTCTTAATTTTGTTAATATTCAGAGTTCTCAGGGAAAAGAAACCCGAAAAAATGTGTGGTTAAACATAAATCTTTTTCTGTTTTCTGGTAACATTTTCTATTAATAAGTGCGTTGTTTTCTTCTTGTTTTTTCATGGTTCTGCGTGACCATAAAACATTTAATACCAGTAAAAAAGAAATCACTTTTTGGGGGAATTCGAATTTTTTTTACAAATTCAAGTTAAATTCTTACATGTATACCACTTGCATGCTCTTCAAAAAAGGCATGGTTGCAGTTTCCATTCCTAGTACATGCACATTTTCTTCTAATGAAACTTCTCTATCTTTAAAAACAAATCTTCACTCTATGATTATCAATAATTCTCGCAGTGGTAGACCTTCTTTTTGAACCAACTAATCCCCTCCAAACAATTTACGGAGTTTTGCATTACTATCAGTCTAGTTATAATATTTGTTAATATTTTCCTTTTCTTTTTCAGAGAGGAGCAATGTCACCAAGGGAAGTATGTGAAGGATTAGGTCTCTTTGATCTCAAGAATAGAAAGTGGCACATACAAGGCACTTGCGCTCTTCGGGGAGATGGCCTCTATGAGGGCTTGGATTGGCTGTCCACAACTCTGAAGGAGAGAAAAGCTGCCGGATATTCTTCAATAGGACTAGGAACTTCATCCTTTTAATTTTCAAGGTTTGAATTACCATATTATTTCAATCATTACCTACCTTCCACTTTATCATCCCATTACATTATGTGTATTCTTTACTGCAGACGTATTTTGTCCTCAGGGTGACTTTGTAGAGTGCGTGGCCTTCTGAGATTGATGTGAGTGATTGTTCATTTATTTGGTTTCACATCTGAAGCACTGATAGTATGAAGCTGTTTCGGCTTTTAGGGTGCTTAAGATGCGTGACTTACTCCAGTTATACAAACTTTTGTGTATGAAGAATGATTAACCAAATTCTTTTGACTTATCGATATCCCTTACTAAGTGAACTTGTATCACATAGAAGGTCATGGATACTAGATCACTTGTTCATTCCATATCCTCATCTCACTCTGCTATTTCTGTGTGCTTCTGACTAATTAATGCACTGGGAGCTTGTCATTATTCTCAGCAACATTTTATTGTAATCCAATTCAATTGGGTGGCTGCAATTATTTACCTCCTTTTCCTCCTTATAATTCAGGAATTGTTGTTGGAATATATGATAATCGTTGTTACTAATGGTTTAGTTCTCATGTCAGTCAATATCCAAGAAGTATCTTATGTATATTAACACTTATTACTTATATATATTTTTATGACTTATTATATTATTTATGCGAACTATTATTTTCAGTGAGTTGTCTTTTAGTTATTTTCTTCCATTTATAAGATTTCAATGAGATTTTCTAAGATATATAAGTTCAGTTTTATTCTGACTAACATGATATTGACTATTTTATTTTAGATAATAAGACGTTTTAGTATATTTTTTCTGATAAATTAGTAAAACAATAAATATGATTTAATATTAAAGTTTATAAAAATGATAAAAAAAAAATATACTCTATAAAAGTTTGATATTTAGCTGAGATAAACTATTCAAAAACTTCTTCAATCCCCATTTTAAAAACACGGTAAATACTCTCGACAAATCCATCGACATTTCAAATTATATTAAGTGTCTAAATTAGTTCTTAAGAAAATTCTGAATTGAGACTTATTTCTAACTAACGGGTAAATTACTTTTTTTTTACTTGTTAACGATTTTAATTTTTTAGTTAAATTAGAAATATTGATCAAGATTAAAATATAAAAACAATGTGATCCTTTACGACCATTCATTAATGATACCTATATAATTTAAAAAATGTAAAAAGAAATGGTTATACAGTATAGCGAAGGCAATACAAGGTGAGGAAGACAAAAAATACAGAAAGATAAAATGAAGCCAAAATATTAAAATATGATGCTTAGATGAAATAGTACATGAAATAAAAAGAAAAAAAAATAGAAAAGACCTGTTAAGCATTTTGGAAGTTACCAAATATTTAAATAAAAAGGATTGAGTGAAAAAAGATGGACAAGAAATCACAATTTAAGTTCTAAAGTTGTATCGAAATGAAAGTAAAACAAAGGTATGTATACATTGCTTTTGAAGAAAATACCAAAGAAAAAAAAAAAAAAAAACAGGGTTTCCTTATATTTCTCGCAAGATTTACATGAATATGATTATTTGACACGATACCATGCTAGCACCATTATCTTGTCACAGGAAATCCTTGTGCAACAATTAAGATTGCAATATAACTGTGAGAGGCAATCAGTATAAGAATTCTCATTCAGTGTGAGATATATGCAGCTATTACTACAAGTGATGCACAAATCATTAGCCAAACATTAAAAAGATAAGCACCACCCAAATCTAAAACTTATTACATAATTCTATCTATCTATGTAACTATCTATATGTACATTCAAATTCAATCACAACACAACACTCCAAAATTTGCACTCACCAACAGGCAGTGGCAGTGTGATTTGAACAACACAAAAAATCACCATCTTTCATCCTGTAACCAATTATTTTTCTCTTTTGGCCCAGTGGGACCTTCCTCACCATAAAGCTCCACTGGGAACTTGTTAAACAAGCTCTTCACAGAATATCTAAGCATGCCAGGAAGAGCATTGATCACCTTATCCAGCTCAGTTTTTGAATCATAAACAATCTTGGGACCCCATTCTCTCATAAATTGCAACCATTGAGGCTCAGCAACTTCATTGTCAAGATACTCAGCTGCAACAATCTCATACTGAACACTAGAATCCACATACAAATTACTGCGAGCAGCATCATTCCTAATGCCAATCCCAAGTTTTGAAGAACCTTGGATACATGTACCAGCATGAGGGTAACTTGCATGTCCACATTTTGATGAGTAAACAACAGCTTTATTGCCTTCAATATACTCCAAGTCACATGCATCCACCCATTCACCACCACTATGCTGTGAGAAGTATATACTATAAAGCTCTCCACTGAAGTTGCTTATTCTAAGAGTAAAATGCTCCCAGTCACCAACATGCTCTCCAATCCTGCTCAAAGGAATGTTCTTTATTCCAATTTTCAGAGTGGCTGGTCCATTGAAAGGGCAAAACACCCACATTGCAATGTCTGTAAAAGTCCCACCAACAGCAGGCTTCACATGAACATAAAGCTTTGCACTTTTCAAGTCCCCACGTTTCACAACATCCCTTTTATCATCTCTTGGCAAGTCTATCCAATAATGGCCATCATTTGTTCCCCCACCTGGTAGATTTGACCCACTTGCATCAATTTTCTCTCCTGTAGTCACACCCTTTGTGTACAAAAGTGCTCCATTGTAGAAAAACCAATCCACAGAAGATGGCAGGTAAATTTCCTGAGGATGAAAGAAAACAGTAGGGCCATAATGCTTAACAAGTGCGTGTATCTGTTGCAAATTTGGCATTACTTGCATTGCAGGATTCAGGTTCTTCAAGCATGCAACAGGTACATCTTCTCTCATGGTCCAGCCACTGCTGCAGAAAAAAGTCCCAACAGAAACTCCTTTCCCTTGCATGCCACGATCACAAGGTCTCAAACTACATACCTGAAATGAAAACTCCGGAATTCTAGAGCCAGCAGTGAGTATTTGGCGGTAAGGTTCACAATTACAAGTGAGGTCGGCACGAACACAGGACATTTCATCCAATGAAGGCTTTTCAGGTTTGGTAGTGACCAAACAGCCAAGGGCCTTGTAACCTTCAGGAGGTTTAGGAACCCAGAAGTATACTCCTGAAAGTTCCAAACTTCCTGCATTTTCACCCCAAACCAACTTAAAATCAAGGGGATTCTTCAAAGGGGGTGACTTATCTTGATTGTAAGTATCAGCAGTTTCAACTTCCCTAGCAGCAAGTACAAAACCCCTTAAAGGCTTGTCATCGGATTGACAATAGTGACCAAGAATTCGAAAACTTTCAGGTACTCCTACAGGCCTATAGAATGTAACAGCTTTTTTAGTGTCTAGCATAGCACTGCTACTCCAAATAACCTCAAACCTAGTGACCTTGGAAACTTGTATTTCACCAAGATTTATATGGCCAGAAGCAAAACCTTGTCCTGTGATGAAATATATATATGAAATTGTTCAGAGGTATAAGTTAATGTTCTTTTCTCAAATGTTATGCGGCATTGAGACTACAATGTTACTTTCAACAATCTATCTAGCAAAAATTGTTACTTTCAACAACAAACTTACTGCAAATCACCCCCAAAGATAAATTCGTAAAAGAATTAAGATTTGATGAATTATAATACGTAAATCATGCTATTATGAAGGTATTACTGAATGCACTGAAATTTTACTCACATCAAGTCTCATCAAACATGCCATGGGAAAGGTACATAAATGATAATTCAGAAAGGAATGAGAGTGGAAAAAAAAAATAATGTCATCTGCTCAGGATACATAGGAAGAAAGACAAGACGTGTTTATTTGCATGAAGGTTGAAAAGAAATGCATGGTAACCCTCAAAAATCCAAATAATAACGCATGTTGCTACAATGAAATATTTAGTGATATTAAGGAAAAGCCTTTATATAATAAATTTACACCTTGAGGCCATTGAGGGATTGGAGACGGAAGATGAAAGGTTTGAGGGGAAGAGGATTGAGGCATTGCATTTGTATTACAACGAAAGCACTTGGAGCCACCCATCTCTCCATAAATCGCAGGTGCAGACTCCTTCTTACGTTCTTCTTGCATGTTACCAATAGCCCTTCTTATTACAAATTAATTAAAGGATTTTACATGCACTCTGCATGCGTCATGAATATTAAAAATAAAAAATTTGATTTTGCGATAGCAGATATCTTCCTCAGGGAAACGAGGAAGCAAGTTCAGTTTTTTTTATCCATTTTTATTGTGTTGGAACTTCATTATGAAAATCGTTTCAGTTTTATGTTTTGACATGCAAAAGGAAGGCATAAAACAAAATTATCGTTTCATTGTGTGGATATTTTTTCGTAACGAAAATGCATTCCCATATTCCCGAAACAAAAGGGGATTCCTTTATTAATTCATTCTGTTATTATATTTTAAATAGTTTAAACCCTCAAACATAGTATACTCCCTTTTATTTTTGTAATTTCATCTTTTCCGTCAATAAGCTGTTTGTATCCTTAGTTAAATATAAATGGAAGGTTAAAACCTTTTTCAACCTTACACTCCCTTTTGTTTGAAACTTGTCTATATTGCTTCTTTCTCCCCTTTATCTTAATTAAAATACACAACTAAAGAATCATTATTTGTTTAGAAGATTAACCAAATGCAGAGGATTTTCCAATAAATGGAGTGATTAACTAGACAAAGTTCAAGCCACACCCACTCGTACGAATTAAAGAAAAAAGTGCATTGTTCTCTTCTTTACTTCACAAATAAAATTCTGCTCCGCAGTTTTTTCTGTAAGGGACACCTATCGTAAAAACATTTTCAACTTCTTAATTATTTGATGAAGGTATGTAATTGATCAATGTTTGTTTCGTTCTTTCAAAACAACCTATACACGACATAGCACAAAGTTTGCATATTTAAAATGCATGTACTTCCTAAATAACATGCATATTTAATCCCTTGTTCCTCCCATCTTCATTAGTATTTAAACTATGATGAAACCTCTTTGCCACTACGTCTACATATTAAAAGTTTGAGAAGTTGTTTATTGGTCTTTTATTTCTTGGGTGAGTAAGAGAACAAGATGAACCACATTTGATGGCCCCAAGACGTTGCCAATAAATGCATAATGATCTACTCATTGTAAAGAACAATCAATACGCGTGGCAGCTACTACCAAGTCAAGGATGCCAAAGTTCACGAACAAGTTCGTATAACTTGAAGGACAAATTAAAAGCAGATCTACAGTAAGATATTCAACTTTGTGCCACCAATACAAGCATTGCATCCACGAGTCACAATATAGAAACTTTGTTCTGTTTTTAAATACTAAGAATGTCTAGCTCCAATGATTACCAAACCAGGGATTAAAGCACTCTGAAATGAGCAAGGTCCACGCTGTCCTCATAGCATTTGGGGCTCACGGGAGTGTAGGCGTCCAAGTCTTTCAGCTCATTAGTGTTTATGGGTTTAATGCACAGTAACTCAACACTAAACATGAAGCTTATCAATTATTAGCATTAGGTTCAGAATTTGTTTCTGACGATTTATGGCCTTCAAAAGCTTCCATGTCAATGGTCATGTCATCCCCCACATCAGCCTCGGTCATTACTTCGTCTTTGTCAGGCACCTGAGGCTCAACTCCGTTCTGTGCAGTATCAGATTGCTCATCCTGCTTTTCATTTGCCTTCTCTTGGTCAACTGGCACTTTTGCCGTTGCTTGCGGGTATGGATCAGTGCAGATTGTCAATGTAGATGTAACTAATAAGTTCTACAGAAAAAGAAAAAAAAAAAAAAAAAAAAAAAAAAAAAAAAAAAAAAAAAAAAAAAAAAAAAAAATTTTTTTTTTAAAAAAAAAAAAAAAAAAAAAATAAAAATTTTTTTTTTTTTTTTTTTACTGAGTATTAGAAATAGATTCATGCGAAATTAGTAAATAATTTCAGAGAAAAAGTTAAAATAACATGTCAAACATAACTTAATGTGATAGCAAAATAAAATCAAACTAAAATTAAGTGAAGATGTAATTTACATCCGTATATTTTAATTTAGTCTCATTCATATGAAAGTTGAATTTTTAAATTAATATTGATTTAGATTGCAAAACTAAAAGAAAAAACGTTGCTAAAATTTAATAGGAAATAATAATTTATGTCGGTTTTAAAAACTTTAGAATCCAATTAAAACAGCCAAAAGATTAATTAAAAATAGTAACATTTTTTATAATTAACTTCTATGCTTAAATTAAAATTATACAATTTTCAATTTTACAAAAATTAAATAGAATTTTAAATCTAACTCAAATTTGACTTTTTTTGTTCAAAGTAGCGAAATATAATTTGTAATAAAAATGTAATTTGAAAAGAAAAGCTATTAAAATTGATGATTACATCTCTGAATAATTAGTTATAAATAAAGTTAGTGATACATCATTCTTTTATTTATTCGTTGAATGTGGTGCTTTCGCAAGGTTGCATGGAATTCGAGTCTTGAATTCAAAGGTATGACAGACCTACAAGAGATATGGCGTCTTGCAGAGCAAATCCCACACCTTTGCTTCACAATCTTGAACACCTTGATTGTGGACTACTGCCACTTTTTATCAGATGCAGTGATACCCTTCCATTTGCTTCCTTTACTTTCTAAATTGGAATCATTGGAAGTTCGAAACTGTGATTCTGTGAAAACCATATTTGATGCCCAATGTGCACAAAATACTTTTCCTCTGGAAACCTTGGTTTTATGGAACCTCCAAATCTGGAAAGTGTTTGGAACGAAGATCCTGCTGAAATTGTTACAGAGGCTAATTCACCTGATCCAAAGGAAACAAATCCTAAGTTTACGTTACCCAGCGTGACGTCATTGACACTATGGGATTTGCCCAAGTTCACGCACAATAGTATACACTGCATTCATGATGCAACAGCAAAGGTTTGGCCATTTTTCCAAGTCAATATGTCATTCGTTAAAAGTGCTTAAATCTTCATAAACAATCTCTTACCAACCATACAAAGATTTTTCATTCTTTTCTTCACGTAATCTCGTTTATCAAATTTTCATCTAAAAATTAATTTAAACTCAAAATTGTTGTATGCTCATACGGTAGGGCCTTATTAGCGCTACCTGGCCTACCTAGTTCAGACCTATTTTTATTTTATTTTGATTTGTTTAGTTTTTCACTAATTATGAGGCTTATTTTAGCATGAAAGTTCACAATTTCAATTTTATATAGAGAACCGAATCTTTGACTCTGATAACCTGCCTTTACTCGGTTATTGGTTTCTTTTTGTAGCTAATTACACCCAACTTAGAGCATCTGACAGTGGGTGAAAATGAATTGAAGATGATTGTGGATGGAGAATTTCAGAGAAGCCTTTTACACATGTTAGAAGTTCTTACTTTATGCTTTTATATTGAGTGTGATGAATTTCCGGAGTATGGATTTCTACAACACTTGCCAAATGTGAAGAAGCTTGTGGTGTGTAGCAGTTCTTTCAAGATAATTTTCTGCCTTCAAAGACCAGATGATAGTGAACATCTGTCACAGCTGAAAGAATTACGCTTAGAGTCACTTGAAGAGTTGGTTTCCGTTGGGTTAGAGAGTTCATGGATTGAGCCTTTTGTCGGAAATCTAGAAACATTTGAAGTCATCAGCTGTTCCTGTTTAAAATACTTGGTAAAACTCAGAGTGTCCTTCTCAAGTCTGATATGTTTGAAAGTAGAAAATTGTGATAGCTTGTCATATTTGTTCACATCCTCTACGGCCAAAAGTTTGGTTCAACTTCAAAGAATGGAGATAAAAAAGTGTAAATCAATTGAAGAGATAGTGTTTAAGGAGGAGGGGGAGGAATTCGATGAGGATGAGATAATATTTCCGCAGCTCAATTGTTTGAATCTTGAAAATTTGGAAAATCTGAGAAGATTCTACAGAGGAAGTTTAAGTTTGCCATTGTTAGAGAAATTATCAATAACAGATTGCGATGAGATGGAAACTTTATGTGCAGGTACTCTAGAGACAGCCAAATTATCTCAAGTTAAACTTCAACCATTCTTAGAGACTATTCAATTGGAAATTGATCTCAACTCTACTATTAGTAAGGAATTTCTGAAAAAGGTATACGTGTTTACTTTTTTTTGTTGAACATGATTACGATTCTTGTGGTTATAGCATCTGAGAACCCATTTGTTATGCATAGACATATATCTACACCATATGTTTAAACATTTAAAATGGCTTAGGACAACATTTTGAAAAATTATCACAATTTATTTAACAAATCTTCAAAATAAATAGTCATAAATGAATGTGCTCAAACTATTAACAGTAGCCTACTGTAAGTCTAAACCACAGAAAATATATATAAAAATGTAATATTATGTACAACTTGTTAAACAATCCTTCAAAATAATAGTCATAATTGCATTACTCTTCATATCAATTTTAACTATTAAGAGTAGCCTAGTGCAAGTCTATTTGACAGAAACAAATATGGATGTAGTCTTAATTATCACACAGTTTTTTTTTTTTTTTTATAAAGTCTAATTAAAATTTACACACTATATCTATAATTTAATTTAATGTCGAAATTATAATCTTTAGTTGGATATTTGTATGTGTAGGATTTGGATTTAAGGTAAGAATTTTTGTTTTTAAATTATACTTTTGTATTAGGATAAGAACACCCCTTAAGTATTTTTATTAATTTTTTTTCTTGTTAAAAAAATAATCTTTATTTAGAATTTTAATTAATAATTACAATGAAATTTATGGGGAAAAAAATAAAAATACTATACTCAAATATTTCAAAACAAAAAAAGATATAGATAACAAAGAGTTTGAGATGAAGAGCATATGTATGAGATGTCATAGACATTACATTAATCGTCTTCAAAATTAACTAAGATAGCATTCCTCAAAGTAATGAAATAGTGGTCACTAAAAAATTGTACAGTTTCTTTTTTAGTAGTGAAAAATTAAAATTAGTGGGAGCACTTTAAGAATGTTCCAACCCTTATACAAAAAGGAAAAAAATCCCTATCCATAGTAGTAAGTTATCTCCAATAAGTAAGACAACTAAATACAACTAAGGCAAGCAAATACATCATAATAACTTAAAATTCCAAACAAAAGGTACACCAAGCTTCTATCAAATTTCAGGAAATAGAAAAAAACCACTCTACTATAATTGTCGAAACATTAATTCTTTATTAAGTGGCCTTCATCTACTGTATCGGTTCTGATTTCCATTAAGTCTTTCCTGCAATCCTCTTGAATAAGTATAGCTTTGTTAATGAAGTGATGTGTTAACTGCTATAGGTTAACAATACTCAGTAACTCTCAAAGTCCCATAGACTTTAGAATCATTCTTTACTGTAGTTGATGAGGCCTCTAACCTGCACAACACACACAATACTAAATACATTGCATCCTACCCTCCCATGTCCACTTCATAGTTCCTATCACTCCATGCTATGTTTACTTAATTTTCAAACAATCCATAAAAAATAAATACCAATTAACGTTTAAATCCTTTATTCCTATACTTTTGAAAGAAAAAGAACATTTTTTAAAATAATTATATATTTTCATATTCATACCAATAACTTTTATTTATTTACATTTCTCAAACATATCCTAACAATTGAACCAATATTTTGGTATTATGATGATAACTAAATAAAATTATAAATCTCAATTCTGAACTTGTTTTTGCAAGTCGTGAAGTCAAGCGATGAAAATTATAAATCGTGATTCAGTACAAAATTTATTTTAAACCAGTGGAAACCACTTTTTTACTTATGATAAAAAAAAATATTTTACAATAATTATTAAAATAAATAATAATAATTTTTATAATTTTATTACTGATAGTTTTTTTTATTGTGTAAGTAATTATTTCATAGACATTTTTTTAGGTTTAAAAACTGTAACAAACCAGAGAATCCTTATTAATATTATAAATATATATCGTCAATTAAATTTTTGCGTCATAAAAAATAATTATTAATAAATTAGTGAAGATTTCTTATTTGTAAAGTACTAATTTAAAAGGTATCATTGAGTCTTGTAAATAATTATTTTCATATCTTTATTTATTCTTTGCGCGTGCAGATTTCATTGCTTACACAACTTGATCTCAAAAGTAGGTCCGCACTACAAGAGATATGGCATATCCCCAACTTATTGCACTTCAGTAAGTTGACCAGATTGATTGTGGACGACTGCCAGTTTTTATCAGATGCAGTGCTACCCTTCCATTTGCTTCCTTTATTACCTGAATTGAGAACATTCGAAGTTCGAAACTGTGATTCTGTCAAAACCATTTTTGATGTTCAATGTGCACAAAACACAGTGACTTTTCCTCTGAAAAAACTAGTTTTATGGAAGCTGCCAAATCTGGAGAACGTTTGGAAAGAAGATCCTCATGGAACTTTATGCTTGCAACGTCTAAAAGAAGTGCATGTTAAGGAATGTAAAGGCATTACAAGTGTGTTTCCAGAATCTGTAGCCAAAGATCTTTTGAAACTTGAAGATCTAGTAGTGGAAGACTGTGAGGGATTGACGGCAATTGTTGCAGAGAAATGTGATGAGGATGAAGAAATATTAATATTTGAGAGGCTCCAGGTTTTGGATCTTAAAAGATTACAAGAGCTGAGGTGCTTTTACGCTGGCAATTTTTCTTTAAGTTTTCCATCCTTGAAGG
>Ga0099825_1004218_pt1 | contig 18907 bp, 9 predicted proteins | sample SiratroredBW_FD_76838 | JGI IMG/M metagenome (GOLD analysis project Ga0099825, IMG submission 76838) | Root nodule microbial communities of legume samples collected from California, USA - Siratro red BW | ecosystem: Host-associated > Plants > Roots > Nodule | place: USA: California | collected... | reverse complement strand
AATATTAAAAAAAAAAAAAAAAATATTATATATAAATTTAATATTAAATATAAAAAAAAATATATATATATATATATATATATATATATATATATATATATATATATATATATATATTTATTTTAAGATCTCGTTTCAATCATTTTATTCTCTCTCATGTATATTTATTTCTTGTGTTTTTTTCTCAAAGTTGTCACTTTACTTTCTTTTTACCTTTATTTACTGACCACTCATCTCTTTCTAAATATCTAGTTGTATTTTGGAGTGATCTTCTTGCTTGAACAGTAAACTTTCTAAAAATAAAGAATTACAATTAAGGCAAATTATCTTAGATGATCTTTGTTAGTGAATTTAAAATAAGGTTGATTTCATTAGGAGGGTTTAGTAGAACAGTGCTTGTATAATATGTTTAGTTTGGAGTTCTTCTTTTTCATATGAAATTCACCTTTAATTTAATTTTAGGAAAAAAAGTAAAGTAGATTCATTTATAGTATTTTGTAAGAAATAATGTTATGAATTGGCATAATAAATTTATTTTGAGTTAAAGTGTGGTAAAAAAAAAATTAAAAGTGTTTTGGTTTTGATGTAGAAGTTATTATTTGTTTCCTTCAAGTAAATGTATCATCTTATATTCTCGTTTAGCAAAACCAAAGTCTTTTGAACCAAAATATTGTATGAGTCGTTCAATGTACCATCTTATACTCTTGCTTATTGTAAAGTTATAATTGTTTAAGTGAAATTATTATTTGAGTTGCTCAAGTGAGTGTATTATTTGATACTCTCATTTTAGAAAATCAAAATCGTTTAAGCCGAAGTATTATCTGAATTATTCAAAGAGTATATCACTTAATACTCTTACTCAAGCAAAATTATTTTTTTACAAGTGAAGTATCCTCTAATACCTTTACATGAGTAGAAAACCACCTTACTCTCATATCTATTTTTGTTCAAGTAAATTTCTTAATTATTTAATAAGTGTTATATATATATATATATATATATATATATATATATTAACAAGTGTATGTTTAATTGATTTATTAATAAATTTTGTTATATATATAATGTGAATTAGAAAAGTGTGTCAATGTAACATATTTAAATTTATAATAAAAATTTGTCGCTTTATTGATAGTTTCAGTCATATAAACGAAAACATCTCATGTGATAATAAACTAATGGAAAGTTTATTACATATTTAGTACACACCTTATAAATTTAAATTGATAATGGATTGAGTTGAATTATGACTTTTAGTGTTAAAATGAATTGAAATAGAGTTGTAGTATTATGTATTTTTATATGGATAATTTATTTTTGGATTTGTTGATTATGTAGTTATACGTTATAAAAGGAAGTAACAATGACTTCCGATATTATGGAGGTGCAGGAAGAATGCATCTAACATTAAAAGGAACTAAAGAGAAAAACTTATATATAACTTAGATAAATAGTGGTAAAAGAAGGTTTTTGCTTCTGCACCCCCATTTTTGCCACTTGCAGATTCCTTAGTTGAGTGAAATGACCATGCCTTCTTGTATTTTACATTTTCCTCTCTCTCCTTCCCTACTCTACTATGTTGCTGCGTTTGTTCTCCATCCACATCTCCTTGCTGTACCGTTCCACCAGTACCATCACCATTGCTGTCACCAGTGTCGCGATTGTTGTACCAGTGTCACTGTAGAAAGAGAGAGAGGAAGAAGAGAGAAAACACATTACAAAGGAGATTGTTTAGAAAACTCTTTTGTGGGACATATTTCATGTGTTCCAGAAGGCTTGTTTCGGAAAATGTATTTTGGAAGGTATTATATACATTATGAAAAATGTGTCATGGAAGGTATTATATATGTTCTGCAAGGTATATATATATATATATATATATATATATATATATATATTCTAAAAAGCTTGTTTAGAAAATTTTGTTCTAGAAAGCTTGTTTGAAAATTCTGTTATGGAAAGTTTATTCCATGTATTTTGAAAATTCTATTCCAAATCTTTTTATAGAAAATTCTATTCTAGCTTGTTATGAAAATCTCATTCTAAAAATTTTGAAATCTTGTTGTAAGAATTCTGAAAACTGTGTTCTAAAAACTTTTCAAAATGAATAATCCATAAATCATTTTAAAGAAGAATAGAATAGTTATTTTAAAAATTGTAGGATACTAGAAAAAAATAAAAAATGAGGGGTGCAAGAAGAAAGCCAAAAAATAAACACAACTAGACGATGATATATTGATTTCTTTTCACTAAGTTATTCCTTTATTCAATAAATGATAGAGTTTGACAAAATATTTTCAATACGTAGAAACTAGAGTTACAAATAAGATTACAACTTTAAATTATGATATATCAAACTTGAAGTACAATATTAATATTTAGGTATACAAGATTTTTTTCTATCAAATAATTTTATCGAGGTTCAATGCTTAAGAATACTTTTTCCATTATTGTTTATTTTGTGTTTCCTCATATTTATAGGTGATTAGGGAGTGTATTTTCACCAAGATCGTTGTAGAATTTCTCATTTTGTAGAATTTTCAAAACCAACACCAAACTTTAACCAAACTAAATACATATAAAAACTTTAAAATATTTAATTTTAATCACTTATAGCATTATTTTACATTTATACCAATCCAATCAATTCTGACCATATAAAATCAATTGTTCGATTCAAAGCAAATTTAAAAGTAAAATGAAATCCTAATTAATCATTCAACCTTAAGATAATTTTTTCATCTTATTTGTAAATAGTCTTATGTTGATGAATTTTTACCTGCCTTGTATCAATGTATATTTTAAATATTTATCAAGTATATATTATTTTGAAAAGAAAAATTAAAATCTAAAACAATATTATCAGTGAACAATATTTTAATTACTCATTTCATTTTAATTATTACATTAATCATTGAACATTAGCAACTAAAATTATAGAGATTTTGGTTGTAATTGATCCTTAAATCAGTCACTTAATAAATTAGTGACTAATTTCTTAATAACAAAAATTTCAATAAGTATTTATTGATTATCTTAAAGTGATTTATTATATTTTAACTTGATTTATCTTATATTGTCATTAAAATTACTTTTAATTATTTTTAGTTTTATATTTGTGTTTTTATTATGATATCATCACTAATGTCTATTTTTTGCATCTAACGAATTTATCATCTAGTTTTTATTAAATTTAAAACATGTTTAAGAATGATTTATAAACATACATAAATAATATAAAATAAATATTAATTAAATTTTTAGAAAATATTCACGATTGGAAATCCTAATATTAGTTTAATTTTTTTTCCCCACAATTTTAACTCTCTATGTTTAGGATTGTGCAGTTAGGAGTTTGTGCTGTTTTTCTTTACACAGATTTGGTATAGCTTTCTATGGTTTTATTATATATTGTCTCGTTTTCTTTTATTAAATTTAATTAACAAGACGAGAGATAATTGATGGATTTAGAATGTTAGATTAAATGAAGTCATTGTGATATTTAATATAAGTTTTTACTAAAAAATTCCTTATCATAATGGTAAAATAAGATAAAGTTTTCTTGATGATAAAATAAAATTTCTATAAGATATAATCATATTGTTTTAATTTATGGATCTTCATATGAACGAATATGTTCTTTGTGTCCTAATAAAATCGGTAAACAATTTTGTTCTCAAAATTTGAGCTCACCATTTTTGTGTCTATTTGACTCTAACTAGTGAGATATAATCAAAATAGTAACATATATGTATGACTACTGGTACGAAACAATATCACTAAATTTTGTGTAGAAAGATTGGATCATTCTTAAAATATTTAACTTAATTTTATTCAGATGGTTCAAAATTAAAAGTGACTAACTCTGAATCAATTAAAATCCAGTTAAAATCCCATTTTTTGTTGTTCTACATGTTAAATGGAAGACAACAATAGTAATATAAGTTAAAAAAGTTTTTAAAATTTATTACATTGGAATAAAACATCTTTATCTTAACAGTCCTGGGCAGAAAACATCTTATAAATCAACATTTGAGGAAAAAGAAAAAACATAAAAGCTTATTTATGCTATTATTGGTTACATTGTCCCAGAACTTCCTTTTTCTTGTGAGCTTCTTTGGTTGGTCTGCATGCCAATATTCATCAATGCTTCACTAAAAAACAAAAAAAAAAAAACTTTAATAATTCTAATACTGCATATGACAACTTTATGATCTACAAACTTTATAGAAATGATGGATTACTATATAAATTTTACCTGTTACATGAAAACCATCCAAACTTGTATATTAAATGACATAATCCATACATTAGAAGGAAGTCAAAGGAAGAGGATCCCATCTCATCTTTTTTGGAAGTTAAGGAATTTGATGCTATAGGCAAAAACAAACAAGAAAAGGAGAACCCAGCCTATGTGAACAACAACAACCACTGGGAGAAAGTTATAGTCATAACCGAAGTTTTCCTTAAGCAGTTCCTTGACCACCATGTTTTCAGCTCCTGGAACTTCCACTTCTGCATTTTCATCACCAAGTTGAGAGGTAACAAGGCCATACAGTGTCCAAGAATTAGGAGATGCCCAGTAGAACCATCTCCACCATATAGGAATTTGCTGTAACATTTAGGAGGAATATATGTTTATATCTCTATACACCAAAAAAAAAAAAAACAAATCATGAATTAATATATGGAAAAGGGAAGAGAAATAGTACCGTCCTAGGAATGACAAAGCCACAGAAGGTGCTCCAGATTTTCAAGAAGAAGGAATTACAAATGACAGCAACTTGGAAACTCGGGGTTAGTACAACAATCATCATCCCATATAGCGTGTAGTAGATCAAGCACATAAACATGATGTAGAAGTAGGAAAGAAATTTCACCGCCTTCCATTCAAACCCCATCATGGAGAAGATGAAGACACTGTAGATGAGAGTTTGAATGGCGTTATAAATTGCCTCCACTGCGACCTACCCAATCAGTTAGTGCATTAGAATAAGAAATCTATCAAGAAAATCTGTTTTAACAAAAGATAATTGAGTTTGTTGGATTAGGAAAAGATGATTTACCTGACCAATTCCATAAGCCAATGTTGAATACATCCCTGCAGCTCTTTCACGATACAATACAGTTCTTTCAATGTCAACAATTGGTTGCACTCCCATAGCGTTCCCTGTTCCAAGGAACATCACAGCAGTGTACATTGCTCCTAAAAGATCAAATAGATCTTGTTGCTTTTGGCTGTCCTCCAAATTTGTTTAGTAAGCATCATTAGTGAATATTAGCTTTGAATTCAATTTAAATATCAAGATCATAAGACTTGGGACACTTAAGAACAAATATTTGTAAATTTTGATTTACTTACACATTTTTGGCTTTATCCAAGAAGACTAGACCATAGAATATCCCAATGACTATCGAGAAGAAGAATCTAACGGCATTGTAGGGAGGATTTCTCCAATATGACCAATATTGTTTCCAAAAACAAGCTTTGCACTGCACAAAGAATGATTGGGAATATTTGGTTGGAAAGTACAAGTCATTGGAACCTCGCGGTGGACTACTGAGCTCTTTGATAAGCTCTTGATTCCTTCTGTAGAAAGTACAAATTAAGAAAATAAAGTTAAAATTAACAAAGCTAAAATTCTCGTTCATGGTGGTAGAAAATCACAAAAAGAACTTACCTGTGAAGTGTTGAGTTAGCGTAAATCTCCGCAAAATCTATTCCCAGTTGAGCTTCGATTGAAGGGGAGCTGATCTGAAGCATCCATGTGGCAGGATTATAGTTATCCTTGATTTTCTGCACCCCTGCAATAACCTACAGCAAAATATGTATAAGGAAAGAAAATATATAATGCAAAGGTATCAAAATCTCTGGAAATGATAGACAGAAAAATTCAATACTTCAAAATATTCAACGAGCTTCCGTGAATGGTGACCAAGAGGTCCAGCATAGATAACTTTTCCTCCACTTTTCAACAACAGTAACTGCAGTAACGAATCAAATTTGAACAGTAAATGCAATGTAGAGAAACAATAAAATAAAGAAATAATATTAATAATACAACTTTTGCATATGAACTCTGATAATTTCATATAGCAATTTACCTCATCAAAAGCTTCAAAAATGTCTATGCTTGGTTGATGAATTGAGCACACAACAGTTCTGCCAGTGTCCACTGTGTTTCTCACAGTTCGCATAACGATAGCAGCAGCTCTAGCATCAAGGCCAGATGTTGGTTCATCCATGAAGATAATTGAAGGGTTGGCAACCAATTCTACCGCAATAGTAAGCCTCTTCCTTTGTTCAGTTGATAGACCGCTTATGCCTGGAAGGCCCACAATTGCATCTCTGATTGATTTAAGCTCAACCAACTCCATAATTTCTTCAACAAACATCTGTATCACCACACAAATTGAAACTAATACAATTTACTAAATTCATAATGGCCAAAACAAGTTAAGTTTGTCCCCACACACCTTTCGCGTTTGTGCATGTACATCTGATGGAAGGCGAAGCCATGCTGAAAATAATAGTGATTCATATACAGTAACATACGGAGAATGAATGTTATTCTGTTCACAATAGCCACTAACGCGAGCAAATGTTGCTTGGTTCTTTGGGTAACCTAAGATGCTAATACTTCCTTCGATGCATCCACCTGTTTTTCTTCCAGCTAATACATCCATAAGGGTTGTCTTTCCAGCACCACTAACACCCATAAGTGCTGTCAGTACACCTGGTCTAAAAGCACCACTCACATCATGCAGTAGTTGAAGTCTATCTCCACCCATTCCTCGACTTTTCATTTCCTGATAAACATTAAACAAAAAGTTCTCAATAATTTAGTCAGACATTACGAAAACTTAGAAATGATTTTCGTAGCCATATTTTTGGGTTTTGAGTTATAACAAAATAAAAAGAAAAACACGTCTAATTGTCTAACTAAACTCTTCAACAGATGATCTGTTGTATGATTTAGAGTCAATCATCCTACACTATATATATTTTGGATGATAAGAACACTCCATGTATGTTGAAAATCTTAAAATACAGTTCACGTACACCATCACCACATTATGTTCAGTTTAATTGTTTTGGGAAGTATGACGGAAGAATTAATCACATGAAAGTAATATTACAATATCATTTGAAGGCATTCATTGACTTACTGGAGGCATGTCTACATAGTAGTCCACATGATTGAATGCAAGTGAAAGAGGTTGAAACGGCAACACCAGGCCTGTTCTTCGTTCTTGCGAAGAAGCATTTCTCACAGTCATGTCTACACCTGGACCTCCTGTCCAATTAATGCAGTGTCAATATACTGTTTGAATTGCATGAGAATAATTAACCCCGTAAAATGCACCGTTAATTAATTATTCTTTTCTGAAAGTGATGCAACTGGGAACTGTAAACGTAAAGCCATTTTGTGAAAAGTGGATGAATGAAAAATTTATGCATGCTAGGATAATAAATTAGTTGAAAGGAGAACATTAAATGCTTAATATCACTATACTAACTAAAATCTCAGTTAAACTGATACCCTAACCATACTTATCCTCTACTCTATTATATACATGTAAAACTTTAGAAATTACGCCAAATCCAAACATCATAAAAACCTGTAAAATGGTAAATCGTGAAAACTTCAAAAGAAATCTCCTTCGGAAACCATGTCCCACCATACAACTCCTAAAAACTTGAATTACAATAAAATGCACAGTGACAAGAATTACCTTCAGTGACATGTCTAGATATTGAATTTTCATTCTTCTTGTCTTCTTCCTCTGAGATGAATGCTTTTGAATCGCCAATAGCTGAAAATTGGGTTTCATTACAGACTGTCGAAAATTCCATTCATTTACAAACTATTAAAACAAATAGAAAATACCTCACCATTCAAATAAGTCAATGCAACAATGCAGAGAAAGTTGAAAAGAAGCATAAACCCAAACAAAGCTCCAATGCATATCCAAAACCAGTAATCTTCAGTGTAAAAGCCTCTGGACTTGAGAAGTACTTTCCCAACTGTAGGTTCATCAAATCTAGAGTCTGTATTTGGCTGCAAAATGTATAAAACATATTTGACAATGGCAGACCCAATGCAGATATTTTTTTGTATATTGAACGTACTTAGCATTATGAGAAATAAGAACGAGAAAACAGTTTCTTACTTTACTCCATCTTTCATCCAAAAATTCATTCAGTACTATGGCATTCTGACCATACATCATAGGAGAAACATAATAGCCCCATTTCATCCATGGCTTCGTATCATCTGCAGGTAAAAAGAGAGTGCTGAACTAAGTACCCATTAAAACCATATAACTATATAAGGATGAGTAGGTTTAGGAGACATAAATTCAAAATCAACATTAAATAGTTATAAAGATTGCATAAAATATCTCTATAAGATTAAGAAATGAATGACAAACGTCTCACCTTTGGAGACAATAAATCCTCCAAGCACAAACATTAGTTGATAAGCCAAGCCACTGAGTATGTTAGCAACAACATATGTTCTACCAATTGCTCCAACGAGCCGAAATAGAGAGCTAGCCATCTGATGAATGGTAAATAGTACCAAGAATTGTTTGAAAAATCTGATGAAGTAGAAGAAACGGTGTCCATTTTAGCATTTTTCATTCTAGACTAAAAACTATTACTGCCACAGAAGTCAAAATAAAGAATAATGTTTTGAAAAAGAATAGCCAGAGTAGGCAAAGTAAGGACTATATATTCAGAAAAGGAAAACTCAGAACCTGCTAGCTGAGGGAGCAAATCCAATTGGATAGTATGTTAGAAGAATCCATAATACTGATTCCACAAACGAAATGGGGATCCTGAGAACCCATATAGGTAAGAGAAACGCCCATGCGGGGTAGAACTTGAAATCCCTTTGTTTGTAAAAGACAGGGAGCCTGGAAACAGTCATGGCTTGTTCTGCGAAGCCATTAAACAATATGTTCATGAGAGAGAAAAACAGTGCTCCAAAGAACTTCCTTCCATCTTCAACATTGCCCACTGGCATTTCAGTTTTGAGGAACAAAGTACATCCGAAAATAGCTACGAGAATTATCTGTCCTATCCTATATTTAAGGACAAAAGTGTCACGTTTCATAAGCAACCATTCTCTTGAGAAACATGCCTTCAGCAGTTCCCAACTTGAAATACCATACTTGTCTTTAACTAAGGCAGCAGGGTGAGTTTGGTTCTTATCATAAGGAACCTTAAACTCTGTGGCAACCTTCTCTCCTAAGTGAAACGAATGGAAAGACTTTGCAAATTGAGAAACTGAAACATATCTATAAGGTTCATCTCTTCTAGACCAATATTGGTGCTGATCGTTCTTAGAAGTTACTTCTTGTAGAAAGTCAGCAATTGCCTTTCTTGGAGGACATTGGAAACCCATGCTTTGAAAGAAGTCTAGAACATGTTGACGTGGACCTTGGTACACAATCTGACCTTCTGAAAGTAGGATAATGTCATCAAATAGTTCATATGTCTCTGGTGGTGGTTGAAGAAGAGATATCACCATGGTTCCATCCATTATATGAACCATTTGGCTCATGAACTTGCAGATCTGAAAGGTGGTGGAACTGTCCAGTCCTGTTGATATTTCGTCCATAAAAAATGTCTTTGCTGGTCCCACTAGCATCTCTCCTGCACCCAGTTACAATTCAAATAGTAATTATAGTAGTAGATAACTACTAGTGTCTCTATACAAGTTGTCAGTAGCAAAGAAAAAAACCTTGATAACAATAACAACACAATTTATTTAGTAAGAGTAGACATCGATTGTGTGTTCAATTCAATATGGTACCTAATATTAAAGTTTAATTTCCATTAACCCATGTTAAAAAAATTATAAATTATTATTAAGACAACTTTCAAACTGATTATTATTATTAAATTTAACAAAATTATGTTATACAACCATAAGTAGAAGACAGAGTATGAATTTCAAATGACAATTGTATTTTATTTAAATTTTTAAAAAATTAAAATGTGTGAAATAAAAGTGTTGCGTGACTAAAAGTTTATTATTGGAATCTATCTATTTACATACGGAAATATTGTTCTGACACTACTGTTTATAAAAGCATTTTACCTTACAGCTGTTTTGACATTTGACATTGCTGTTGATAAAATAGTTGTTAAGTGTAAGATACTCATACATGGACTTGAAAGTAACAACATTCATTCACATGCTAATTATATTTAAGTCTTTCATGAAAATGTGTTTTACTTTTTTCTCTTCTTAAAAGAGGGTTTTAGACTTTTGGTCCATTCCTTTATGCTTTAACCGAGTTAAATTTTATTGATGTAGAAATGAGAATAAACTTTTGCATCAAATTTGAATTAATATAAAAACTTTTTACATTAATTAGAATTATCAAAGAAAATACATAGCTTCCCAATATATATATATATATATATATATATATATATATAATTTTATTATTTTTACATATAATTAATTAGAAAAATAATAAAATTAGAAGAATATATAATTTTATAAAATAATATTAAAAAAATTATATAACCTTTATTTTTCAAAAAATATTTAAATAACTTAAAAAATTCAATTATTTATTTTATTAAATAAATAAATAAATTATTTTTATCAATTAAAAAATAAAATTATCTAATTTATAAATGATACCAAATAGTATATCCTTTTTATTATAAATAACAAATACAGAATTTAAAAACTTTCACTAATACAATATTAAGTGATTCTATTAGTTGAAAGCTATATTATCATACTAAATGTTTTAACACATGGTTTGTGATGAAATATTTATATTAAATAGAAATTATGTTTTCTTAAAATTCGTAATTCAAGAATATTTTATGTATTATCAATAATTGTCTCCAATCAACAGAAATTAGGTATATATATTTTTACAATTATTGTGAATATGATATTTTATTATTTGAAAATTACATAAAACTTATGGTAAACATTAACAATAAATAAAATAACATAATAATATTAAAATTAAAGAAAAAAATAATATAAGTGTTTCCATATTCATAATACATAAATAAACTATTCACTGTAAATTCATATCTTAGTGATTGCTATAATATTTATTGCATGTCTTAATATATCCTTATATATATATATGTACATATATATATATATATATATATATATATATATATATATATATGTGTGTGTGTGTGTATATATATATATATGTATGTATGTATATAAGTATACATTGTTTGAATATATTTATTATGCAAATTCTATGAAAATAATAATTAAATTTAGTTAATTGATAATGTATTAAGTATATATATAAGTCTATTTTGTAATTTAAATATTTGAACAATGAAAAATAAAAATATTCTTTTTGCACACTCACACACTATATATTATATTAGTGTACATTTTTAACTTTTCCATTTTAATCAAATTAAAAAAAAATCTTAAATTTAATAAAACAAAATGAAATCTTGTTTGATACATACACACTTAAAAAATAATATAAAATATACGGTTAAATAAATTATATAAACTAACTATTTAGGAAAGAATAATATGGTTCCTAAGTTCAACTCTTTATATCTTAAAAAAAAAAAAGAGTTCAACTGAGAAGAGTGTTTTTTTTTAGTTTGACTTTCATGTATATAAAATTAATGCTTACATAAATCTCTATTCTCATCGATTCTATCAATCTTAAATATCTTTAGGAAAGTGTGTTTATAAATCTCTTCTTCTTAACTTGTTTTTTTTTTTTTTTCCTTTCATCCTTTGTGAAATTGTGAAACAATTAAGTAATTAACTGACCTGTTGTGACACGCTTTTTCTGACCACCGGAAATACCCCTTATCATGTTATTACCAATCACAGTGTCAGCACAGATATCCAATCCAAGTATCTGTTGTAATGGAGAGAAATCAATGTAAATAAAAGATAAGTGTAATTAATGCTGATTAATATGAAGTTGACCAAAAAAAATTACAAACCTTGAGAGCATAATCTGTCTGCAAACTGTTTTTTTGACCTGCTATGGCTGTTGCCTTCATGAATGCATCAATCTCAGGACTGTCTGGCTTGATTCCTGCTCGTTCTTCCCTTAGTAAAAGTTCTTCCAACATTTCATACCTCGAGCCAACACCTAGACAACGTCCTGTAAAATCTAATGTCTCTCTCACGGTCATTTCTCCATAGTGAAGATCATGTTGATTAATATAGGCACAAGTTTTTTTAGCAACAAATTCATTCAGTTCATGACCACAGTATGTTATTCTCCCTGAAACCTGATCACCATAACAGCACTCTTTTGTGAGAAAGAATGTGATAAGATAAGAAGTAATTAAATTGAGTAGAACCCAACATAAATACGAAATTAATGAGAGAGTGAACCTTTAAATTAGGGTCAAGATTCCCTGCAAGTGCTTGAAGTAAGGTTGTTTTCCCTGCTCCTGGAGGACCTAGAAGTAAGGCCATCCTGATAAATCACCATGTTAAATAAGATAAAATTCACTAATATTAAACTATAAATAAAACAAAACAAAAAGCTTCTAATTGTTAACACTTTCAGGAAGCTATTATATTATTGCCTTGATGGTTTGACAATTCCGCTAACATCTTTAAGAATATTAATTCTTCTCATCTGGGAAGGTGCAAGCCCAAACAATCCCAGAATTCGCTGTCAAAAAAGGAATTTTTATATTATTATATGAATAATATAACTGTGATTCAAAATAAAGTGTCCTCCAACATTTGTGCTCTAGATTTTAAAGAAGAGAATGAAATTAAATACCTCAAAAGTATTGAGAGTAACATTAAATAGGGTAGGAAGTGCTCTACTTCCAACATGCACATTTCCCTCCACCGATAAATTCCTGTATCGGACTTCTATTTTTGGAATTTCAATCCCCACCCTGTTATCAGTCAGAAAAAATAGTGACAATATTAATCCCTTCATGTCAACAAACAACAATAACCATTGATAATAATGAATAAGTACTGTGTCACCAGTTAAGAAGAAGAAGGTTCTTTTTAGAAAATTTCCAGAAACTACAAGCACCATTAACCCTAGATGATGAAACGATGAAAGACAATGACACACACCTATCAATTCTTTCTCTAAGTCTTCGAAGAAACCTCTCATGGTCTTCCTCCGCAAATTTGAGTAAACTCTCCAGCAACTGCTTCCTGTCCTGCAATGTGAGATTAGTGACATCAACTTGGCAAGGCAACTCTACATTTAGCATCCCTTTCCTCATTCTCTCGAACGTGGGCGTAGGCAAACGTCCAATGGCAGCCCATTCCTTATCCTTATCTTCTTTGGTATCTCGGCTCCTTATGTTGGTTATCTCTGCTGTCGAATCAGACTTGTAACTCTCAGAGGGTAGGATCTCCTGATTTCTTTTTCCTGTGTCCGAATCGTTTATACCATGTGTGGATGCCATCTAATCTTCAACACAAGTTCACTTACAATAGCATAACTTTGAAGATGGAGCTCAAGTCACACACTCCAATCACTCCAAATTTGAAAGGACAGAGAATGAGAGAGGATGATCAAAATTTGTGTCGGTTTCGGTGTGTATAAATGTATGGATGCATGTGTCTAAGAGGTATTTATGAACTGATGAGTTAAACTAAAAAAGTTATAACTCCGGTAAGTGTTAGGCTAGAGAGTGATACAGAAGTAGTACAAAGTGCCTTCATTATTGACATAAAAACTACTTTGAAGAAGGGTTACTGTGTTGGGAAGCCATTTTTCAATGCAAGTTAATTAATGCTATCTCTCCAAGTTGACACATCCGATTAAGTGGAAGCTACTACTATGTGGTGCTTCCAAATGTAAGTATGAATGTTTGTTTGGATTATGTAAACGAGATACTCATGTTGTTATTATGAAGTAATTGTTGATAACTTTGACTTTATAGGAAGCAGGGTTATTGAACTGTGTTTCATTGCTTTGGATTTGCTAATGAGTCGGTGGTGATGTCATTAAATGGATGGATTTTAGTTGATAGAATTCATGAGGTTAAATGCAGTTATGTAGGGGTCCACTGTCTGGTTTCGCATCTCAATGTTGTTTGCTGGTGTTTGTAGCCATGCATAGAAGGCCTGCTGCTTGGTGGTCACATGTACAGTCTTACACCTATATGAACACAGTAAGCGAAAAATCTAATGAAAAATGAAAAAAAAATGTCTCTTCTGTTTGCTTTCTCCAATGCATGCATGCTAAGGTGGTCACGGTGTTATTAAATGGGTATGAGTAAAGTGTCTTGAGAAACAAACCAAGTTGGTTGTCTCCTTATGTGATAGAATAGAAAGATTACAAAATGAAAGCTTAGTACATCATTTTCGCAGTTCAGAAAACACGCCAAAATAAAGAAGGACAAGAGAAATAATAGAAAGAGTGAGAAAACTAGGATATTGTAACTCACATTGTAGAATAAGAAAAGTATAAAATTTCTGAATCCAAAACTAATGAGAATACTCTAAAAGTTCAATAAAAAATTGAGTAAAATTAAGAAACAATGTTAGTTGATTTATGGGAGGTGTGTGTAGATGAATTAGAATAATGATATTGAATTTGAGAGTTTTTAAGAGTTATTGTTAATATAATGAGAATTAATCTAAAATACAATTAATTAACCTTTTAAAATTATTTTTAAAAAGTAATTCAGGAAATTTTCCAGATGCCTAAAGGTCTTATCCATACATTTATTATTTACACCTTCCACATTTACTCTTTTTAAGAAGTAATCCTTGTTCTCCACTTTTTACAATAAATTTGTTCATTGTATGAAAATTTTTCAAATTTCCCAAATCAAGGAAGGAATGAATACTAAAAATTAATAACAATATCCATAAAAACAGGGAGCACTGGGAATTATACTAAGGTTAGTTGAAAATTAAAATTAAAATACAGGGTATTATGTAATTGAATTATATGGAAAATATCATTACAAGAAAAATATTATTTAGAGACTAATTTTTAGCTACTAATACTAATTGTGACCAAAATAGTTATCAAATTAGATTTTTGTTGCTAAATAACTATAAAATAGAAGTAATGATTGAATTTAGTGACCAATTAAGTCAAATAATTAGTATCTAACATTAGCTACCAAGGTTTTAGTGACCTATACTATTAAATTCTAAATTAGTCTCTAACTTAATTAGATACCAATTTAGAATCTAATGACATAGGTCACTAGGTAGCTAATGTTAGATACCATATTTGACTCAATTGATCACTAAATTTAATCATTACTTCTATTTTGTAATTATTTAGCAACCAAAATTTAATTTGGTGACTGTTTTGGTCACAATTAACAATTGGTAGCTAAATATTGGTCTCTAAATAGCTTTTTTCTTGTAGTGTATGTAAAGTTGGGTTTTATGATCATTGTTCACAACAAGTGTTATGCAAGTAATGTGTTTCTGTATTTTGATTTTGGTCTCATCTATTTCACTTAGGTATTTCTTTTACTTTGTGAGGCTGAGTAACTGGTCTTATTATTGTAAATAAATATTGTATGGTGGAATAATACGACGACTATTGTATGATGGATTAGTAAGGGTAGTAGGAAATTTTTTTTATTATGTTTGTAATAGGGTTGAGACACCCCTAAAGTATTTCAATTTATTTTATTTATGGTTGTTTAAAAAGACTTGATAATTTGTTCTTATAGAGTTAGATATTTTTTGTCCTCAATTTATTTATTTATTTTAAATATCTCTTCTTAATTTTTTTTTTTGTCTTTTTACCATAACTTTCTCGACATTTATATAGAATTTGTCTTGTATCTTTACTAGCACTTGTTACAGTTTTTAACCACCAATAAATTTTTATCTTTTTAATCGATAATAAGTAGTAATTAAATGACAATAAGATTATCCTAACTCATCTACAAAAAATACACAAAGAATAAAAAAATAAAAAATAATAGATAATACAATATATACCTCCTATCCTAAGTTGGCTTTTACAAACTTGTTTTTCTTTAACATAAACAAAACTTTAATTACCATATTAATAAATTTACACCCCTAATGGTCTAGATTTTTATAAGCAAACTTAATTATTTTTTGTACTTATTAAAAATAATAATTAAGTCAATTTAATATTTTTGTTTTAATATAATAAAAATAATTTTTAAAATTATCCTCAAATTTAATTTATTAAGAATGATATTGAAATTTAAAAAATATTTTTTAAAATAAAAAATTAAATTTAAAGAATTAAAATTTACTAAAATTTAAATTCATATAATATATTTTTTACTTATATTTAAATTAAAAGGAAGTATCATAGTTTTATGTGGCTCTTGTTCCTTCTATACCAATGTCCCACTAAAAAAATATAGTAAAAATAATATATTAGAAAAAAAAAAAAACAATAACCATACCAAGAACCGTATCCTCAATGTCGTAACTCTTCTAATATTCTACCTCGACTTATCTGAAACCACCAACAAATATTTGCTTCAAGCTTAAGAAATTACTCTTCCATTATAGTGGTGTTGCACGAGAATCAATTTTCTTCAAGGTCGGAGTATTATTTTACTATATAGAATAATTGTCATAAATTTGTCGAAAAATTACTAGGAAAAAACATTTTCCTATGAATGACAATACTCTTTATTATAGACAAAAGTGGTAATAGGTGATCAATCCGTCATTAGTTCATCATAGGAAAATAGGTTAAAAATCTTGACTCGCTTGATTAAGGATTAACAGGTTAAAAAGTAAATTTTTTTAAAAGATTTTTTTTAAATTCTTTTATATATATATATATATATAGTAAAATACACTTAATTATATAAATATTTTCTAAATTTTAAATTGATTAATTAATATTTCTAATTTGAAGTATTAAAATAATAATTATTTTTAAATTTAAATTATTTTATTATAATTAATAATTGGAATGAAACTTAATTTGTAAATATTGTCTTTTGAATTCTTAAAATAATATAATATAAAAAAAATAATTTTTAAAATTAAATTTCATTTTAATTTTAATTTTAGTAAAAGCAAGCTAGCAGGCTAGCCAGCCCTCTAGTGATATCTAAAAAATTACTTAAGGTGACAGTTTGTGGTTGTCATAATTTTTTGTGCCATCTACAAATATATGAAAACATAAAAAAAAAAAAAAAAATTGGAATTTATTATTCACATATATAAGGGATTGAGAAAGTGAATGAGTGAAGGATGAGAGATTGAGAAAAGCGATGGTGTTGTGATTTGCTATCAAGAGATTATAAAATCCTATAAAAAGAAAATATAACGAGGGTGGAGATTACACTATTCATCTCCAACCTAAAATCCAAAATTTTTTATTAATAGAAACCCAAACTAACCAACTAGGTTTTTCTTATGAAACATGGGATAGGTGCAAGTTGGTCCTCTTAAGTGCTGGTTCATTGTCATCTCTTATCTATATCAACAATAATATAGTCATATTGACAAAAAAAAAAGTTTAAGTAGTAATCAAACATAATTAATGTATCATCTATCATTCTAAATAATTCAAAATTTAAATAACACTTAAACATTATATATATTTAACTTACAACAATTCTCTAGGAATTAAAAGATATACATTAGTCTTATTGTGTCTTTTTAAAAGATCCCAACATAAGTAATATTCGAGTTTTGTTTTTTTTTTAAATAAATAAGTTATTTATGTTTGTAATTTGAATAAAAATAAATAGTAAATTATATTATATATCAGTTTCTTAAATTGTTTTGATGTAATGGAGTTAATTTTCTTATATATAATGAATCATAAGATAAGTAGATTATAGTTTTTCTCTATTTTCTCAATCTTTATGGCTTCAATTTTGTTTTTACAAATATAATCAAATATAGTTGAAATAGAAATTGTGTCACTTAAACCATCACATTTTCACTTTAAATCACTTTAATGTGTACACACAAAAAAAATCTAATGATTTGACCTCTCCACTTATTTTAAGTGAAAGTTTATGAACTTAATTACTTATTCTTTTTACGGTTGTGATTCTTATAAAAAATAATTATAAGAATAATTATGTAAATATTTGTTGTTTGACTCAGTTGAAAGATTGGTTATGGATAAATAAAATAATCTAAAAATAGGACTACTGTGTCAATTTCAGATCGGTTACTTTGTTTTATCCATTATTTGATGACGATAGCATAATCTAGGCTTGTGTAGGGGTAGAAGTTTTAGTTGGAGCCTACGAGGATAGTGCTTCTTGAGATGTTTCAGCGAGACAAATTTGGATATAGGTTTTTAGTGTTGTAGTAGGTGTTTAAGTTTCTAAATAGGGCTTGTGTTTCACACGGGTCCTAATGGGCCTGGTGTAGTCTTTTTGTGTGCAGGTTCATATATATCGGGAGAGGTTAGGTGGGAGGTGTGCACCATGGAAAGTGGCAGGGAAGCATGGAGAATTTCTACTTGACAACCAATTATAGTAATGGTGATCCTAAGTGTATAAAAGATGGTACCCAAGTTTGGAACTCACTTTTGCTATGTAGGTGGATTAGACTTGTTGTTATGCACGTGCTTTTCATTATGTGTTGTTGTTTCCAATTAATCTACCTTCTATTTTTTCTAGGTGTGGATATTTTTGTTTCTCTAGTGATTGACTTTTGCCATATTGTATTCTAGGAGTTTTTTTTTTTTTTTTTTTTTTTTTTTTTTAATGTTTTAAAAAATTGTAATTAAATCTTAGTTACTATTTGTATTAGAAGATTAACTATTTGTTCAATTAGTTTTAGTAATGACAAGCTTAATTTCATTTTTCTTTTCAAATTTGATTACTTGCATTTATTAGTAAATAATTCAACACATGTTCTGATAAAATTAATCATTCCTAAGTAATTCCTTGCAAAAGGTGTCATAAGTTCTATGAAAAATAATTATTTTTTTATTT
>Ga0099825_1004216_pt1 | contig 18910 bp, 13 predicted proteins | sample SiratroredBW_FD_76838 | JGI IMG/M metagenome (GOLD analysis project Ga0099825, IMG submission 76838) | Root nodule microbial communities of legume samples collected from California, USA - Siratro red BW | ecosystem: Host-associated > Plants > Roots > Nodule | place: USA: California | collected... | reverse complement strand
ACTCATAATACCAATAGGGGAAGTTATAGGCTTTGTGGGCTGGGCCAGGAGTGCGGGGGTATTTTGGTTATTGTACCTTGTTTAGGGTTATTTATATAATCATATGTAATTGTAACCCTAGTGTTTTGATATCTCTAATAACAAAACACAGCCGCTCAAACGCTTCCGAGGACGTAGATAAATTGTCAAACCTCGTTAAATCTTGTGTTCTCTATTTTCTTCATCTTCGTTCATTTTCGTTCATTCCCTTATATGTTGGCTCAGTTCTCATTCTTGTGAGATCTCCCCTATGTTTCCCCCTCGGATTCTCTGAGCAAGTGGTATCAGAGCCGATGGTTTGTGGCTTGGGCGAGTACAGTTTGACCCTGTATCGAAAGTCTTCCCGACGGAGGTTTCAGGCAAGCGTGTCCCATATAAGTGTGTGAACGGCGGTACAAGTAAGAGGTCATGAGTAATGTAGTCAGGTTAGAGAATGCTTCTGCTCGAGGGGGAGTGTATCAATGTGGTGGAGGAGAGACTCTCACTTGAGGGGGAGATTGTTAGGTATAAGTGTGAGTCTAAGTCCCACATTGGGTATGAATGAGAAAGTTGAGCAACATATAAGAAAGAAGACCCACAAACCTAATGCCTTAAGGTTTTGGGTTGAAGGTGGTGTCATTCCCTTATATGGGTTTGGCTCTTGTCTCATTCTTGTGAGATCTCCCCGGTTTCCCCCTCGGATTCTCCCAATAATATCCTTTTTGGCTTGTTCAGGAATAATAATCTTGGTAGCCAAGTTCAAGTTAATTAAATTGATTTTGTTTCCTCTTCTAAATCGGCTCATTAGTTTGAACTTGTCTCTTACATGTAATATCAATTTTTTAAGTAAGTCTACTTTCAATAAACATGTAGAGATCTTAGATTCCGGTCCTATTGATCATGGTTGTTCTTTTTTGTTAGATTTTTCTTCATATAATCACATTAAACCAATTCTTATAGAATTACCTAATGGTTATACTATTTTGTCCAATTATTTTGGAGTTGTGCATTTTCATAAAAAAAATCTATCTTATTGATGTTTTTATGTTCCTGGATTCTCTTTTAATCATATATTTATTTCTAAACTTATTATTTCCCTTGTGAACTAATATTTTCTTTTATTGAGTGCATTATTCACAATATCAAAACTAAAGAGATGATTGGTTTAGCTAACAGTGTTAATGGATTGTATGTTTTCAATTTTTTTTGCTATTAATCAAAAATCTAAATGCAATATTTCTCTTCCCTGTGATGTTAAAGATATCAATTTGTGGCATTATCATTTTGGACATCCCTATAATTAAAGATTGAGTATTTTGAAAAAAAATTATCCTTGCATTCCTGTTGACACTAGTGGAAAAATAGGATTTTACGACAGGATACAACATCGATTAACAGGAAACCGTTGTAAATAAAATGCGGTGACAATTTTGTAATTATATGAACACATGTTATATCCCCCATGAGGTAACCAATGTAATAAGACCTACTTCTACATCAGTTGCTAGAAACAATCGATGTAGAAAATAGTCCAAGAAAATTCCACAATTTTTTTTTTTAAATAATTATGCGCGTCAATTATTGCATTGGTTGATGCTCTAAATGACATAATAGAGTAACTTTCTACTTTGGTTGTAAGCCCCAACCGATATAAAAAGTGGTGTTGACTTATTACATCAGTTGTTTATACAACCACTACAAAGAAAACCTAAAATACCGGTGTAAATTTTTTCCTCGATAAAATGTCATTACCCATTGATTTTAGTGGCAAAAAATTTTATGGTCAATTTACTGAAAGATTTAATCCGTCAATAATTACTAACGAATTTATCGACGAAAATTTTTTTGTCAAATTATTCATCGGTAAATTAATTGTCAATGTACTGACAGACTTAATCTGTCAATAAATTATAATCCCTAAGTATATTATCCGCCAACTTAGCGACAAATTTATTCTGTTGGTAATAATTAATATACTAATAATAATAATAATATAAATAAAATAACAATAATATTTATAATAAAATATATATAAAATAATAATAATAATACAAATAATAATGATGATAATAATAGTAATATTAATATTTATAATAATAAAATTTTTATTAATGATTTTACTAAAAAATAAAAAATATAAAAATTTCTAAAAACATTAATTTCTCAAAACAACCAAACTTTTTATCAGAATTCTATGTCATAATTTTTTGTCACTAATAAAAATACGTAAGAGGAAGGTCAATCTTTGTCGGACCTTTAATTTAAAAATTATATTTTGTCCTTATTTGTAATTTTTATTTATATGTTGTGAAAAAATAAAAATTTAATAGATCACATTCATTTTTACTCATTCGATTAAAGACAGACGTTGTGGGGGTGTTAATATATTTTTCACATGTAATCAACTTTTGAGTCTATCTTTATTCTACATACCATTTCTTTTTTTTCTTTAATTTTTCATAATAAATTATGATGGTGACTCCATATCTTTTATTCATTTTCTATTTTCATATTTTCTCGTCTCATTGTGATCCAGGTCATGACTATATATATATATATATATATATATATATATATATATATATAAATTGTAATAATAAACTAATTTTTAAGCTATTAATAAGTTGTTACTTAAAGTAATATATAATAAATTAGTGGTCGAACAAACTGATAAATTAATCTTAATTGACATAACATGACACATTTGTTTGATTTTTACATAAAATAATACTATTATTTTGTAATATTTTTTTTTATATCATATAATAATTCTTTTGAAGTTTGACCTAATGCATAGTGTTAATATTAAGAATAATAATATAGTGATAAATTACAAGTTGAAATACTAGTTTATCTATTATAGTCTAATGAGATAAAGTTATTTATTAAACCCTATATCCATAGCAAACATAGTCAAATGGACATGAGGGAAAGAGACACGATGCACTCATCTCAAACAACATCAAGTGATGAATTCGGATATTTTATCAGGGTCGCACCCACCTAGCAGTTTACTTCTTCTTTTAATCAAATTTTTTAAACCAGTGCTACGGATTATAAATAGCATCATTATCTGACTCCTTCAACACAGCATGATCCATGAAACGCTTCATATCTTTATTCGTTTATACAAAACCTAAATTATCTCCACTTGCCTCCGTCTATGATCATATGCATTGACTTCAGTACCCGTTTCTAGATACAAACATTTTCTTTATAATATTCTATTGCAATTCATCTGTGATCCTTGCCGTAGTACCATTTTGTACGGTTACTTGTTTAGTAATAACATTATAGTTGGTGTTATGCATCCATCGTGGAATTATTATATGATGTGTGGTGCACTTGTTTACTGCTATTAATTAAAGAAAAACATGGTCTATATAAAGAGTCACAGTGAGAAATGAGTGACCTATAGAGTTTGAGAAAGACAAAAACAATGGCCATTACTTCACTGACTCTCTTCAAGATGATCTTTGTTTTCTTCATTCTCTTCACTCTTCTCACACCTCAAGCCCTGGCTGATTGTGAAGCTGAATCAGCAAACACATGCAACAACAAAAAGAAAGCCCTGCCACTAAAAGTCATAGCCATATTCACCATCTTAGTCTCTAGCATAATTGGTGTGACACTACCCTTAGTTACACGTTCAGTCCCAGCCTTGAGCCCTGAAAACGATCTCTTCATAATTGTGAAGTGCTTCGCGGCTGGTATAATTCTTGGAACGGGCTTCATGCACGTGCTTCCCGATTCCTTTGACATGTTGTGGTCTGATTGTCTGAAGGAGAAACCGTGGCATGAGTTTCCGTTTTCGGGACTTGTGGCTATGTTTTCTGCGATAATAACGATGATGGTGGACTCTTTGGCCACTAGTGTTTATACCAAGAAGTGTAGAACTGAGATTATTCCAGCTGAGAGCAGCCCTGCAGGTGGTGGAGACCAAGAGATGGGTGCTGTTGTTAACTTTGGTCATTTCCATGGCCACCACCACCACCAACCTGAGAGCAAAACAGAAGGGCAAGATTCACAACTTCTACGTTATCGTGTTGTTGCCATGGTAAGATTGTTTCTTCATGCAAAGTAAACACAGTTTTGTTACTCACTATTTCTGTCAAAGATTTGTCATCAGAAATTACTGAACAAGGACACGGTGATTTTAGATCATATAATAACTCCTTTGAAGCTTTTGAATCATCCGTAATTAGGGTATTTTAATCAGATAGTGATTTGCCATAAATATTTATCTAATATATATTTTACATTGTCTATCATTATATATTATTAAACTGTATAATAGAAGAAGTAAAAAAACTAGGTATTTTTGCAATGTATATTTTAAATTAAATAATATCACTTTTATTTGTTAAAATGTTTTTGCGTTAATATATAATTATTAGAATTATAATTCACTAAACGGTACTAAACAACTAAAAGATAATTCAAATTAATAGGTTTTCAAAATACATCAAAGTCTATTTATGTAATTGTTTAAATCAATTTTAGTCACACTACATTATAGTAAGATATGTGCAGTTATTCTCACCCAACATCAAGCTAGTAGATATCATATCCTAAGTAATTCCTTCTGGGACTTGTGTGGATTTTCAAGTGTTATATCTCTGGTAATTCCCTGCACAAAAAAAAAATATTATCATAATCCTTATAAATAATTATATATATAATTAAGTTTATTATTTTTTATTTAAAAAAATTGTGAGGAATTTAAGTATAATGTTGAGAGTCTTATAATATAAAGATAAACAATATATAAAAAAAGTACCGACACACTTATTAGGAGAAAAGTTTTTAATAAAGAAAATATAAGGAATTTAATTATAAAGCTGAAAGTCCAAAATTCGGTGAGGATAATCAAGAAGAACAATATAAAAAGAGAAACTCATCTTAGTATACCTGGTGTATTGTATTAATTGACTCATGAGACATGTGATTCAAATTATATACAAACTCTTCTCAGTATATCCACTCGGAAAATCTAACCAAAATAATAAAACTCAGTTATATATATGTGGGGAAGATTTTCAAAATACCACAGGAATCCAGGTGATAATTTAAGCAGGTGAATACATAATTTAATATTATTGTAAGCAAGTGAATATTGGAAATGCAGGTATTAGAACTTGGAATTGTTGTTCACTCAGTGGTTATAGGTCTTGGCATGGGAGCCTCAAACAACACATGCACCATAAAAGGTCTTATAGCAGCGCTTTGCTTCCATCAAATGTTCGAAGGCATGGGTCTGGGAGGGTGCATTCTACAGGTATATATAATATATACCAGAAAGAGCATGCATGCATAATTAAGTTTTCCGTTTCTATGTTGATAAAACTAACCCTTCAAGTTTTTAATAGGCCCAGTACAAGTTTTTAAAGAAGGCCATCCTGGTGTTTTTTTTCTCCGTAACAACCCCATTTGGAATTGCCCTAGGAATTGCAATGTCCACGACCTACAAAGAGAATAGCCCAAGTGCACTAATCACTGTGGGGTTGCTGAACGCTTCATCTGCTGGTCTTTTGATCTACATGGCTTTGGTTGACCTTCTCTCTGCTGATTTCATGAGCCCCAGGTTGCAGGGTAGCATCAACCTCCAATTAAAATCTTACATAGCAGTGTTTTTGGGTGCTGGTGGCATGTCTCTGATGGCAAAGTGGGCTTAGTTTTCTCTTACGTCTGGTTTAAGCAATAATATATATATATATATCTTCAAAGTTGTAATCTTTTACGTTTCCATTAAATTAGGAGGTTTGATAGAGATGCACTGTATCCACAAGTAACTGTTCATGTTTACTGTCTCATCCAAATACTTTGACTAAACAAATAAAAATAAGTGAACTGCATTTGTCTTTCTGCTGTTGGATCCCTATTGCGTATTACAATACTTTACAATAACAATTAGATAAAAATAAATAAATATAGTTAGTATCTTCGAAATATAAAACAAATATGAAATGAAAAATGTGTAAAAACATTTAACAAACCATATCAATTAATTAACTTATTTACTATTTTTTTTAAAGGTTGTGAAAAACCTTAAATTACATATAGGTAACTCGGAGAAATTAATGATACTTGAGGACTGGAGAACTACGGATGAAATGAATATGACCTTCAACCAATGTGAGACAACACTAGCTAAGGTGAAATTGTAACTTCTTGTTGTTGCTTCCATTCAATGGGAAACAAGAGTCCTCTCTCCTAGCCTTCTTCACAATGCCATATTTTCCTATCTCAGAACAATAATTTCTTTTGTGTTTTGCTTGCCAACTCTCTTTGCAACTCTATCAGTAGGACGATTTGCTTGATCTCGGTTAATCTCATATTTGAAGAACTTTGTCAATCATTCGTTATGTTTTTGTTGTTATACCATGAGCTTCTTGAACATTTTCGTTGTTCCCACGGTGAACGCCAATTAATCTTACACAAGCCGAGAAGGTCCTTCTAACTATTTTGTAAATGTAAAGTCATCCTATATTAATTATAGGTTGTTCTCATCCTAACCATCCTCTCTGGTTCGGGACAAGGGGATACTTGTAAAACATGCTCCAAAGCTTAGGTCACTTTCAGAGCAATTATGGGTGATAAATGCAATACTTTAACACCAACTCTTGGGTTGCTGCAGTCTTATTGTTAATTAAAGAGTTATTTTTCATTTGTTTCACTTACCGAATCTTTAATTGTTGTTATGTTAATTTTTAATATAGCAGTTATTGGATTTATTTCATCCTGCTTGCTGTTTATTTTTTTATTTAAAAATTTGGCTAACATCTTTATTGCTAAGATGGGTGATTTTCAAGTCATTGAAGGTGTTAAGAAACTTAATTACCAGACCTACAACTCTTGGTCTACTTGCACTATGTCATACATGTAGGGTCAAGATTTGTGGGAAGTGGTCAATGGTTGTAAAACAACTCCACCTTGAGGATGTGCATGCAAAAGTAGAAAATTAAAGTAGGCAAAGCCATGGTAGTGTTGAAGACATGGTTGAAGAAGATGTGTTAAAGGAGAAGATTGGAGTTGACTGTTTAGTGCTCTTTGGACCATCTAACACTTTTGTTTGATTGTCTAGGGTTGATTTTGACCATCCAGTGTTCTTGAAATGCCTTATTTACTGTCTATGTTCTTGACGAATAAATTATTGAATATATTGTTGTATATAGATCATAATTCATCAAATCCAAACATAAACTTGAAGTATTTGTTATCATCAAAATCATAATAGATGATTGGATCATTTAAAGAGCCTTTTTAAACCATCTAACATGCTCATTAGATTGTGTCATGTTGTTGGATAATCATTCAACGGGAGTTTGTTTCAAACCACATAAGTTTTTCTTCACCAAGCCATAAAGGTAGAGAGACAACATGAGAGGGATGGAGAGACAACATGAGAGGGTCCACACATACCAAAAATATGCCTCTTGCAATGCTTCAAAAGAAAGAAGGAAGAAGACAATGCATTTTAAGGTAAGTATTCTAAACCATCATCTTCTTCTTTTAAAGATCGTAAAGACTCTTTCTCTTCTAATGATAAGCATTATTCTTCTAAAAATAATCATGTCTCTTCTTCTTCGCCTAAACCCAAGTTTGAAGAGAAAACAAGTGGTATGAAATGCTACAAATGCTTGGATTATTGGACACAAAGCCTTTAATTGTCCAAAGAAAAGGGTTATGGTGATGAAGAATGGAGAGATAGATTGTGAACATACATCATCTTCTTCTCTTTCTTCTCTAACCATGTGTTCTTCTTCTTCCAACATTGATTGTGAACTTGTCTCTGAAAAAGGTGACTTGTCGGTAGTGAAACATATGCTTGACTGTGTCCATAACAAAGAGAAAATATTTTCTAATCAAGATACCTTATCAACAACAAAGTTTGCATACTCATCAACAAAGAGAAAATATTTTCCATTCAAGATACCTAATCAACAACAAAGTTTGCATACTTATTATTGATGGAGGAAGTTACACTGAAGTGGCTAGTAAGAGATTGGTAGAAAAACTTAATTTTCCAACCATTTTTCCACCTAAAACGTTGCAAGCTACAATGGTTGAGTGAAAATTGAAAAATCAAAGTGACTAATAAAGTTCTCCTTAATTTTTCCTTTGGAAGTATAAAGATAAAGTGTTATCTGATGTTGTTCCAATGAGGCATGCCATGTATATAGCTGGGAAGGTCATGGCAATATGATTGACATGTATAACATGATGGCCTCACCAACAAATTTCCATTTAAAAGGAAAGGAAGTACATACTCCCTTACACCTCTCACAATAAGAAAAGTTAGAAGAGAATAAATGGCCATGAGGGAGTGAATGGAGAAGCAAAAGTTAAAAAAGAAGATAAAGAGTCACTCTTGGCTTCTTACAAGAAAGTTAAAAAGTTAAAAAGGTAAAACTTGTTTTTAACCCTTATATCTTCTTTTGCCTAATAATGTGTACTTACTGTCTTCTCCAATTCCACCATCAACTTTTTTAGACTTAGAAAAAATCTTAAAGGAATTTGAGGAAATATTTTAGGAGGATTTTCACCCTTACGAAGTCTATTTTGCCAAACGACCAACCCATAAGAATAACCTAGAAGAAACAAGAAATACAAAGACATTTAGATGGACTTTTGGAGAGAAGAAATAAGAAATACAAAGACAAATAGATGGACTTTTGGAGAAATAATGGATCCGTGAAAAAGAAGAAATAAGAAATACAAAGGAGTGCTTCTTCCTGCACCTCCAAGTGTTCTTGGGGCACCTCCAAATTTTAATAAAATCCCTAGTCTGCCATTCACTAAATTACCATATTATCTTTGATTTTGAAAAAACATAAAACAATAAAACAGGTGGGAGACGAAAGGTAAGATGATGGTGGTGTTGCAAGTTTGTGCGTGGTAGTGTGGGTGGATGTTGTGCGACGGCAGCGGCGACGGAGGAGTAACAACGGCAGAACATCGTTTGAGATAAGTGAGGTGGGTTGGGATATTTCGGAACCACCAATTCCACAACGTCTATACGGATCTGTATGCAAGTTGCGGAATGGGCAGTTCCGCAATATGTTTGGACACCTCCCAATGTGTTGCGGAACCACCCATTCCGCAACTTGCATAGCATCCGTATACAAGTTGCGAAACAGGTGGTTCCGCAACACATTGGGAGGTGTCCAAATGTATTGCGGAACTGCCCATTCCGCAACTTGCATAAGGATCCATATAGACGTTGCGGAATGGATGGTTCCACAACAAAAACAGTTCGAAAATACTCTATCCCCAAATTGCAGATCCCACGAAATCTCCCCAAATACGCTACAAATCTTATAATAGATTATGCGTACTTCAAATGGCTGTAAAATGCAGTAGTAATTGAGAATTTTGGAATGAATTGGGCACCCAAATCGCAGCTCGGAACTTGGGAGGTGGCGCACGTAGTGGACGGAGTGAGAGAGATGGAAGGAGAAGGGTTTTTAAGAATTAAGATGCAAGGGCAAAATGGTATGCACAATACAAAATTAAGGATATTTTTGGCCGTGTTGCAAATTTTGGAGGTGTTTCAAGAACTAATTAGAGGTGTAAGAAGAAGCACTTCAAAGACAAATAGATAGACTTTTGGAGAATGGATTGGTGAAAGTATAAGCCCAAGTATCATGCGTAATAATAATACCTAGAAAAGATGAGACTTTTAGAATGTGCACAGACTGTGAGACTGTCAATAACATTATTAAGAAGTACAAACACTTCACAAGTACAAACATCTCATACTCCAACTAGATGACTTGATGTATGAATTGTATGGTAGTAGTTTTCAAAAATAGATTTAGAGTGGTTATGCTTGTGTTGATAAGAAAATTTTACATGTCCACACCAGATTGTTTTGTTAATTCTTAAAACTTCTAGTTAGAACATCCAACCATTATTCTTTTCCTCATAGTTATATTTCCTAATCATCTCAAGTTCCACAAAGTATATATCCCACTATTTTTATACAATATTATGAGTAATTTTATTCAATGTCTCTATTAATAATTAGTGGATTTTATAACAAATTTTTTAGTTAAATTACATTTAATCTCAATAAAAACTCAGACTAACTAATAATACAATTTTAACTCTAACGTATATTTTAAAATTTAATTTTACAAATTACTTATTAAAATATATTAATTTATAAAAAACATTTTATCACATAAATAAATTAATTAAAAACTTGTTATTTTTTTTTAATATAAACAATTTAACTTTCTAAAATGTTTTTCACTCTTACATTTCCCATCGTTCTTTAAAGGAACCAGAGTCTCATTCTAATCATTATCCTCTTTTGGAATTTGCCACGTGAACCCAATTTTAATCTGCAAAAATGAAACAAGTGGAATTCTGTAAATAAAAGGTAAAAGATTGTTTTTAACCCTTTTAGTTTATTCTGACAAAAGTTTCGCTAAACATAATTGATAATTTTTTTTAATAAGTATTTATTATTTGTAAAATCAATGAACTTTGTGCACCAACAACATTACTTTCCTAGAAGAACACTTAAATCAACCAATCATGATAAAAAAATTAAAACGTCTTATAAAGTTGTTTTTCAATTGAAAAATTAAAAAATAAAAATATAAAAACATTTATAGTAAATTTCAAATATAATTGACATATTTAAATACTTTTATCATAAATTTTAATTATATAAAGGAAATATGATTTATTAACACTATATATACAGAATACAACAGCAAAGAGACACAGGAAACATCGATTCGCATATAGGGAACCCACCTTGTGTTTGATGAATGGTAACTAAGGATGAACGCATTGAAGTGCAGATTGTTGCACACTCTTCGTGGTGATGTGCCCACAGAAGCATTGAAGAGAAGAGCGTTGGAATTGGAGAAGAAAAGGAAGATGAGGCAACCCAAGAGCAAGGACCAGTTTATCGTTCCAGTTCCCGAATCCCTGGCCTACCTCGACACCGCCACCATGCCCATGGTCGTCGCCGTCGTCGGAATCGCTCTCCTCGCCAAACTCCTCATGATGGTACGTAAGCCACCTCCCAATTTCACAATATAAACTGACAATTATATGAAAGGGTTATAGTGATTGATCTTGTTGCAAACCACGTGTTCGATGAAATGAAGCTGTGACTAATGGATGTAACCGGTGACAGTATGATGAATCTAAATCCCAAGAGTTGTTGGAGCGTAAGATAAAGAAGGCTCCTGAAGGTCAAGGCACCGTTAGAATGATCACCCGAGAGGAGTGGGAGAAGTTTCGGGAAGTCAGGCCCAGGACTCCGTTTGAATCCAGCTTTTCACGCCCTAATTCCAGAATAAGAACCGGAGAACCATTGCGTGTGGTAATCACTCTCACCTTACTGTATTCTTTAATATCTTTCTGTAGGCTTTGTATTCGATTAATATGGTTGAAATTAACTTTTCTCAGACTTTTATTACATTTGTCTACATAATCTATGAAATATTTTTCATCCCACATGATCTAGGCAGTTATTACTTGCTTTGATGGGCATTTTCAATGCAAGATTTGAACGCTTAGAGTGTGTTTGCAAAACTATTCTACCTCCGAATCCAACAATTTCTCCCATACATGTTTAGTTTCTTCAAAAGAGATAAATGTTTATTGAAACCCATTTCTCCCTTCCTAAGAAACTAAACATGACTAAGGGTTTTTTTGGTAGGGAGGAAGGGAAGAAAAGAGAGGGAGATAATTAATTTTGTTGCTTGTTTGGTAGAGTTTCACCTTAGTAATATGCAATGCATTAATAAAATGCAAATTACCATTGTAAAACCATAAATTTGATTGGAAAACCTACTCTACCTGTAATGTTGTGCGACTCACTGTACTATTTCTTTTTTATCTCCCTATCTCTATTTTTATCAAATTACACAATTTTCAAAACATTTTCTTTCTATTTTTCAGCTATTTCTTTTCTCTAGCATACAACTACAACATTCAATTTTATTTCTTAATTGTTTCTCTTTTCTCAACTTATTTCCTCTATTTCTTTCTTCAAAACCAAACAAATCGTAAGAGAAATTGTTGGATTCACATTCAATGGAGGTTGAATGGTTTTGCAGACATACTCTTACCAATTTTCATTCCATTGGTAGAATTGAACATGAGTTTTTAATTTGTTTTTAGTAAGTCCTGTTTTATCTCTCTACTCACGAGATTTTTATTTTGACTTCAAAAATTGTTCTTTTAATGCTAAGGAATGTTATTAGTTGTTGTATTTTCTTACATACGCAAAAGAACTCATTTGTTCTAAATGATATTTTAAAGTTGCTTAACTTTAAGAATCAGCATAAGTACTTGCATTAGAATTAGGAAACATTTAGAATTAAAATGTGTTTAGATAACACAAAAATCAATTCTATCTTATCATCCTATGAAATCATGGTGATACCACGACAAATTAATTGATAATTTCTGACTGTGAACCTAATCCAAACACACTATGAGTGACTGAAATCCTATCATGCTGTGCACAGGTGGATGTAAAGGATTGGACAACTGATGTTTTCATGGATGCTCTTCACAGAGTAGAAGAGTATGGTAAGCATGGTTCTAAGTAATGTAACTAGTCCTCCGATTAACCTCAAATCGCCCTTTGCTTTTTAATTTCAATGCTTAAGATAAAATATTCCAGTACTATTTGTTGTCGTGATCTCAGCTATGAGATGGAATCGAATAATTTTGCTACAGTAGTTACCCATATCTTCACCACTGAAAATTGCACTCCTTTGGCAAACATGAAATGCAGAATGCCTCGTATTTTGTTATATCTTTGGCTGAGTATGTTCTGTGAACTAAAAATATGAGATAATTGCTATGTATGTTCATCATAGCAGAAAATTTGATCCGAAAAGTACCAAAATTAGATAAGGCTAATAATATGTATTTTCAAAATTTGTACCAAAACTTGTAGTTGTAGATGTCGGTGTCATTTATAAATATTACTTGGTTGGTTTTGTATATTGACAAATTACGCAATCAATAATAGTTTCTTGATTTGAAAGAAACGTGATTTTTATATTTGATTTCTGTTGTCTTATTTACTACTCCCCCCTAAACTCATATAAGGAAAAAAAACAAAAATGATTATGTTTGGTGTACTTAAATATAAGTTTTATTTCCCTGAACTTTATTTAATGCTACTATTTCAAAAATATCTTTCGTGGTTTTACATTTTCTATGTGGGAGCAAGATTGATGGTAAACTTCTTTGATAATATATTAAGTAACTTGTATTGGTGATGCCTAAAATAATGTTATAAGTGAAACTTAAAACTTTGCCTACAAAAGTGTTAAGCTTATTTAAAGTATACATGAAGAACTAGAGTTTCAAATAAATTGTTAAGAATGATGTGACATAGGAACTCTAAAAGATAAAATAAAATAATGAGCCTTGTTCATACTGTTGTAAAATAAAATTCCTAAATATGGGCTCGAGCCATCTTACTTTTTTTAAGGCTTTCTTAATTATTCCTTTATATTCCTTTTTCACCTTATTAGGAGAATAAAAATGGTTATAACAATACATAAAATATAATAAATATCCTGATAAAATTACGCATTCCAAATTAGAAACAAACCGTATCAAGAAAAGGAAAAATTGAGAAATGGTAGACTATACCTTTATTTAAAACTAAAACCCACTGACTAAAACAACATGAAAAATATCTGACAAAGCTACACGAGTATAACAAAGGACAAGATAGTTTCAAGTGAGCCGTTAGATTCACTAGCAAACTAACCTATTTCAAGTGGTTTGTCCCAATGCAAAGAGAGCAGAGTTCTTATGCCACAACCTAAAAGGCAAGTGCAAGGCATTCAAATGAAGAACATCAGGTTTTCCACATCGGGGTGCAACTTGTAACACCCTTCATCATTTAAACCAGAAACTGACGAAGAAGATCCAGTAGTTGCAGAGCGAGCAGATTTGTTTTCATTCATTGCTTCATAGTACAACCGGCCTCTATATGCAGCTAGATCAGCATAGTACACTGGAGGGACTAAAGATACAGGTCCAGTGCACTTTGCAAAGGTAAAGCACATCTCATATATGAGTTTCTGCAAATCATCAGATGTAAATTTGTGCTCATCCCATAACACATGATAATGAGTGGGCTTGCTTGTACCCGATATCCCCTTGTGACTAAAAAGGTAGAAGTCAAATTCAAAAGGATGTACTACTTTTGTGTCCACAACTGTTCCAGGTAACACGTTGAAATTTCGATCCTTCACAAAAAATCGAGTTTGATGTCGCTTTTGTGCAATAATAAGAGTGATGGTTGGCGAGTGATTTGAATCACGAAACACAGATTTCAAATCTTCCAACTCCTCCGTCAGAACCATATGAAATTGACTTTCGCTCACGCCATCTCGGAAGATAACAATTTTTTCTGGCCACACTTTGTTCAGCCTATAGTAATATGAAACTAGTTCAAGGCAAATTCTCCCAAAATTCAAAATTTTCTCAACCCGATGACCTTGAGCACAAACACGTGCAGCATAGCGATTTGCAGCAGGCCAATTAACAGTGGCAACTACGGCAGCAATTGATGGGCTGTTGATGTCCCTGGAAGCTGGATGATTAACATCAGCCCCTATGAACATAACATGACCTTCGCCCTCCAAGTTTGGAAGCCTATTCATGAGCTCTACATTACTTCCTCCAATTTTGGCATTCATTTTGAGGGCAAGATTTGTAAGAAAGTGATCCTTCGCCTCATTAGCATGAAGACGTAAGCAGCATTGTGTCACTACCCCAACCTTGGTCTCAGCAATCCATTTGAGGCACTTGTAACCTGAATCTTTCTCGGCCATCACACAAAGAAGAATCTGCAGCCTTTGTTCATATTTCTGTTGAACCTGATGATCAATTTCTTTAAGTATTTTGGACATCGAATCGTATTTGTGAAGAGTCGAGATAGAAAATTCTTCAGACCAAGCTGGCTTCTCCATTCCAATGCCGAGTAATCCGCACTTCCTACGAAACTTTTTAATGAACTGTTCGCTCTTAAATTGGCACTTGGAATCAGCAAAATAAAGAATGCCCCAACACTTCAGCTGCTTGCCTTCCACCAGTGATCCTTCCTTTAGACTCCACTGAGGTTTCCCCACTTCTAGTGCCATACTGATAATCTCACCACTTCGATTAGCTATCTTCAATTCTGGGGGCTGAATTACACGTCCAGTCACGTCTGTCATTGAGGTGTGCACATGCATTCCAAAACTTTCAATAACACCACCTCTGTCAAATGAGATTCAGTGAGGCCTTTGTTTCTAACAAATTCAGGAAAAAAAAGATAGGGCGGATAAAGAGAATCATGGTAAAGTATATACACAAGGCGATAACGTGGAAATTAAAAAGATTCTTACATTATGAAGTTACTTGTTCTCCCATTACAAAAAATGAAATCATTACTCAAATAGTACCATAATCATTACATTTCCTATTTTAACTTCTGCACATACAGAAAGCTTTCATCAAATATAAATCAATTTGCATTTATGTAGCCAAACCTGTGTATTTGTTCCGTACATTTCTGTACGGTGTAAGGGTTGAAAGAACATTTCAGAATGTGTGCTTGTGTTCAAAGCTATGCAATCCTTTTGGTGAGTCTCCCTCATATTTAATTAAGTTCACCAAATGAATCTTCGTTCGACAATCAAAGCGGGATGAAGAAACAAAAAAGAAAAAGAAACACCAAAGTACCAGAAACAGTTCATACTATTATACTAGCAAAACCAAGTGATTTCTTGCAAGCAGCTAGTTCAATCAACACTAACTGTAAGAACCAAGGAAAAGAAGGATCAAAAGTTCCAGAAAGCACAAATATTCAATAATAATATTTTGAATATTATATACGTCTAACAAGGTAAAATATTTACTTGCTGATCACGACAGTTGAGAAATTAGTAGACAGAAAAGGAGAAGAAAGTGACAACACAAATGATTTGCGATTTTTGCAGATGCCAAATTCATTGCAACAATTACTAACCAGGCATGCTCATGAAATTAAATTCCCTTACCCACATGGTCCTTCCTCTGATTTCACTATAGTCCTTATTTTATTTCGCCTCTCTCCTGCAGGAGCCAGTGACATGCTTCTCAACAAATTGCCAGCATCTGTATTCAGTAAGTTATCTTTGGGGCATCTCTGATCCTTAACCAAGACACACAACTCCATGGGCACATAATTCATCTTTTTGCCTCCAAAATCCAAGGCAGGAATGTCCGTGTGTTGAATCACCACCTGATGCTTCCTGAAAAAGTAATCAACCAGACTACATTCCCGTGCTGGATTCCATCCCTCAGTGTCCAAAACAGGGAATCTGATCCTGCTCGTAACCATGGGTGTCAACCTTGTTATAGTGTATTTCTGCTTCGTCCTCCGGTGGGTCACATTAACTTTCAACCCCACAAGTAAATTCTCAACTCTTTTCTCGAACTTCGGAAACATCCTTAAATTGAAGTTCTCAATCTGTTCGTGCAGAAACTTCAATACCGGTTTGTCCTCCCCAAAATACGACAAAACGGAATAGTCGAGGCACAAGGACAAGCCCTGAGAAGTAGGCTTAAGACTCTGCTGAAACCCTCCTGTTGCAATTATCCCTTTAGATTCTCTCGGACTTATGGGATGGTCCTTGGGGAAGAAGCAGCACCCAACCATATCACACTGCTTCGTGGGATTCTCCTTCGCCACCAAATCCAAGCCCTGTAAAACATTTCTAGGAATCGAAAGAACCTTTCCACTCAAGTAATCTCTCAACTTGCGGAGTTCAAGCACCTTCACTAGTGTAAGAGTGACCGAATAGCACACCATTCTTGCGTCACCACCTTTCACCACCTCAACTTCGAAGGTTCCTTCAGTCAACCGCTCCGCGCTGAACACGTTCTTTTCGCCGTCGTACGCCGAACTCGGAAACGCGTGATCGGAAAACAGCTTATCCCGAATCAACGACAAGTGAAACTTGGAAATCTTCTGAGGGCGGTTGTTCATGGGCGGAGCCTTGGCCTTCACATCCACATCGTAGTGGAATATCACTCTTCTTTCATCGAACACAACGTGGAAATGGTTCACCTCAAGCGCGTTCCTCTGAGCTGCCATTGTTCCCCCTTTGTCAGGCCTATGCATTGGTCTGATACTCTCTGCTTTCTCCTCTGATATCCTCCTCGAAGATCCAACATCTGTAATTCAAAATATAAATTCAACTCTTACTAAGTTACTATCATTTATTATAAAGATTGGTGCGTTCTTAGGCTATAAATACAGCAAGAGTGGCGCGCTCAATACCTGAATTTTGAATATTCTGTTTTTTAGTTTCAGTTTGACGTTGAGAACAGAAAGGTTCTGAGGATTCAGCAGAGGAAGAAGGTTTTAACTTCGGTTGCCACTGGGCTCGTGGTTGTGGTTGGGAAGGACACCTTTGTTCATTGCCACTACTTAGCCTTCCTCTACGGTCACCGTAACTGTTACGACCTGCACCGCCGTATCGGTCACCGGAAGTGTAGCCGCGGCCACCGTAACTGCTACGGCCACCGTAACTGCCTCTGCCTCTTTCCATTGGAATTGGAGATGTCGGGAGCGAAATAACAACTAACTGAAGAAAATTAAACTAACAACAGACGAGTTAACCGGAAATGCGATGGGTGTATTTATACTGAGGTTAGTGAAATTACGAAACTGTCCTTGAGCTGGGTTCAAGTTTGTAAGCGGACAGACCAAAGCGAAGTTTTATGGGAGATTAGAAAAAGGTAAGAGGATGTGACGGAGGTATTCAGGGATTTTTGGATACACCCTTTTGTCGTCATTGGTTTAACTTAACTTCATTCTCACTTTTGAGTTTATTTTGACTGATTTCTCGATAGTGTTTTACGTAGAAAGGATGAATTTCTACTGTTTGGAATTTTTTTTCTCAAATAAACCAAAATAAAAAAAAAAATTACCTTGATAGCACTTCCTTAATTTTATTTACCAAAATGAATTTAGTTACTGTATGCAAAAAATCATCTTGGGAATCAGATTTCTAGTTGTTAATATTAGCATTTGTAACATTCTGTGGAGATCGGTCCTTGTAAGCTCATTTCCGTCCTGGTGTTTTTTAATTTTTTTTATATTTTATATGTTTAGTAAATTTAATAAAAAGTATATAAATAAAAGTATAAAATTAAAAATGTTAATTAATAAAATATTTAACATATAATAAAATATCAATCTTATTAATAGAATATGCAAAAAAAGTTATAATTATTATAAATTATGTTTAATATTTGAAAATATTTTATATTTATAAATAGTATTAAAAATATCTAATTTGAACTTTTAATATTATCTAAAATATTATTAGATGAAATTATTCATAATAATAATCATTAATATTTATTTAAATATATACTGACATTAATAATAATAATAATTTTTATTTAATTTAATAGTGAAAATGTATTCAAATTTTTATTATATTAATTGTTCCGGTACACCTAATAATCTCACATCCTAATAGTTTCACATCATTTAGAAATAGAGACCAATGTTTGTTTAAATAATCTTCCTCCCTTAATTTACCGAAACACCTTTTAAGAACAAATTCGTAACGAAGCTCTGAGTCTTAAATATATCGGATGTCATATTGATCTTAGCAATACCATTTCAACGGACTTAGGTTTAAATACATTAATATCTTTTTAAGGACAAAAACTCTAGATTCCAAAGCAAACAATACTGTGATGAAACATTAATATATATATATATATATATATATATATATATATATATATATATATATATATATATATTTTTTTTTTCACTCTATTTTTTTTTTTTTTATTTATAGATTTTTTTTTTTAAAAGATATATTTTTATATATACCTATGT
>Ga0099825_1004203_pt1 | contig 18930 bp, 5 predicted proteins | sample SiratroredBW_FD_76838 | JGI IMG/M metagenome (GOLD analysis project Ga0099825, IMG submission 76838) | Root nodule microbial communities of legume samples collected from California, USA - Siratro red BW | ecosystem: Host-associated > Plants > Roots > Nodule | place: USA: California | collected... | reverse complement strand
TTTTTATATATATATTTTTCTTAAAATATAATATATATTTAAATATATATTTATATATAAAATAATATATATATATATATATATATATATATATATATATATATATATATATATATGATTTTTTTAGAAAAATTATAAATACGTTTATATTTTTTTTAAAAATAGATAATAGAAAAGATATTTTTATACATATATCTAGAGGATATGATATCTATTTTATTTTGATATAGATAGCTGATCGTTACATATATTAAAAACTAATGTGTTATAAAATATTGACAATGAAAAATGAAAATAGAGAAAGGGTTAATAAAAATCTTTAAAAAAATTGTAAGAAAAAAATAATTTAAAATTTTTATTTTAATTCCAGTGCCGTAAAAGAAAGTAGAATTGGAGAAGCGAGGAAGGAGGAGAATGACACAGAGAGAGATAAAAAAAAAAAAAAAGGAATTTATAAGTGTTATTTTAATTATGAAGGAAGTGAAATTTTGAGCAGATGAAAAAATGATTTTAAAACGATAAATTTGCAAAATTGAAATTTTATTTTTTTTAAAAGCAGCTGAAAAATGTTGAGGAGAGAGTGATGCGTGTGGGGGACAGAATCGGTGAGTGTGAATCCATTGCCACGGTAGGTTAGGTTTTGCGTGCGTGAGAATGACCTTTGTCACGTGGCATTGTCAATCATCGTGCACGTGGTTTTTATCTCTTATTTTAATGGAGCAATTGTTAAAGGAACAGAGTCTAAATTAGAAATAGAATGTAACAAAGCAAGAATGGGTGATAACGTGGCACATGTGACTGGGATTGGGAGATTTTGGATTCTTTCCTTTCCCTTCACACAATCCTTTCATGTTCATTCCTCCACTCTATTTCTCTTTTTTATTATTGTTATTATAACATACAATTTTCGGTATTTTATATAAACATATAATTTTAACAAAAATATGACATATTTTATATTAATGATTTTATGTCTGTTTTTTTATTTTCTTTTCTAAATTTCTAAGTTATTTTGTTTATTTATTTTAAATCCTAGCCGGTCCTCTTGAAACTAGAAAGAAAAAGGAAAACAAAAAGTATTGATGGAATTTTTGTTCAAAATGATTTTTTTCACCTTTCTCTTGGTTCGGTTAGGAAGTTTATATGTCCAAATTAAGTCTTAGTATATGTAGTCTGATAAAAAAATATGGATTTGTGTTGTGTATTATAGTAATACTTTTAATTTGATTATGCTATGGTCAGATTTAAATTTTTTATGAAATGTTGAAAATTTGTTAACATAACTAGATAGTGTTGTTAAGGATGAGAGTTATGATTTGTTAATAGTAATAAAAATTGATGAATGTTAGATTGTATTATAATAATTGAAACTCAGAGTAATAAGTTCATTTTGAAAATTATTTATTTTGTTTAGATTATATAATTGGATTTGTTATGGTTAACTTTGATCATGTTGGTAAAAACTTAAAAATAATGTTTCGAGCTGTTGATGTCAACCAATTTGAGTATTTACTAATTGAAAATAAACAATTTAAATTTGTTATAAAATGCATTTCGATTACTGTACAATTTTACTAAGCAAATGGAAATTTCACTCAATAAATTTTATTACAGAATAAATATTACATTAGATTGAGTGAATGGAATTTGTTCAGAGGATGGTATAAATCACTTATGGAGAAAAAACTTTTGTTAAAACTACTAACAATGTTGTGTGGTAGACGATTATATAATTTTTAAATTAAGTTTAGGTTTTTATTAAAGTTATAACTTTAGATATTAACCTTAAAATGACTTTGGAATAATTTAAAAATAAGGTCTATAACTCTAGTTATGAATATTTTAGTGAGAAAAGGTAAAGCTATTAATTTTAACTGAAAGTTGTGATTTTCAACTTTTAAGCTAAGTAAATGTTGTTTTAGAACTTGAAGTCTTGGTAAGAAGTGCAACTTATCATCTTCTTACTTTTTGTTGTGAGTTATATTTGAGCATAGTTGTTGAATAGGTGAAATTGGTATAATGTCACAAAATGATTTATATTGTATGAGTTTACTAGAATTTTGATGCAATATAATTAAGAATGCATAACATATACAATGTGAAGAATATTATTGCAATGAATTTGTTTGACAAACATAGTTTAATTTTATTCTAATCAAATTATAAATGTATTTTGTAAGTTCCTCTTTAATGCTACAAGTTAGATAATTTGTGAGAATTGATTATGTGATGAATAAATATGATTTAAATTACATGCATGTATGTGTATGAATTTTGGTGTCATGCAGTTATTTGTGAATTATGGGTATCTGTTAAAAAAACATTTTGATGTGAAAAAGATTTCCATATCTTCGTAATAGTCTAAGTCACACAACTTAGACCACATGGTGAAATTTTTAATTGAATAAACATGTATCACATTGTCAGAAAAAATGTTGAGATATGAAAAACATATCAAAATATTTTATTCATGTAGTTAATGTTTGTATATATATAAAGTACTAAAATGGGTTTAATATTATATATTTTATAAAGCAGACTTTATACACATTTTTCAAAAAGTATCAACAAATACTCCCTAACAAATATACCATATTATATAGATTCATTTATGGTTTATAAGGATCATATTTTTTTTAATAAATGGTTGATCAAATAAAATGATTACGAATGTATTATTTTAAGAAATATGAATGGAGTTGTAACTTGTTATGATAGTTTATGTTTATTTTTTTATGACTGTATATACATAGGTAAAATTATAATAGTTATGTTACATACTAAATTTTAGAAATTGTTATTTTTGTCATTAGTGAAATTTTGTTTGGTTAAATGAGAATATTGTTGAAAATAGTTATATAAGTTTTCTAAAAGTCCTTAATAAAATCTTTTTTATTCTTGTATTAGATGAACAACATTTTTTCTGATAATATTATTTTAAAAAACTTAATAAGAAAGACATAATTTTACAGTATTTTAGATTTATATAAAACTATTTTTTCCTATCAATGCATTTAAACACAGGAAATAAGAATTGCAGGAATCTGTGATTTCAATCCATTTTAAAAATAATATAAATTTTAAAAAATAGCTTAAAATACAACTAAGTAACTTGTTTAGTTTTCGTGGAGCTCACAGTCTCGGAACCTTTATTATTGTTCTTCTATTAGGTTTTGTTTAAACTTTATGACTCTATCGATTTGGCAAACAAACAGCTAATTATAGTAACGTAACATTCATAATTAAAAAATTAACTATTTATTAATAAAGTAGATATTAATTTTTTGTACAGAAATTGACACACATATATATATATATATATATATATATATATATATATATATATATATATATATATATATATATATATAAAAGATTGACAAAATAACAAACTAAAAAACTTTAACGTCTTTGATAAATTTTCGATGGAACTAATTTGATAAATATTAAACTATGTTTTATAAGAAAAATTATTTATTTATTTTAAAATAATTATTATTTTTAAATTATTTGTCTTATCATACTAGATATAAAATATTTTTTTTTATATTTGTATATTTTCTTAATAAGATTACAAGTAATACTCTTTTATAAATGATGATATATTATATCTGTACAAGAAACATATGGAAATGTTAGGGATTTGGTATTTTATGTTCTATTTGTTAGGTAATATATGAAGAAGGGATGGAACTCGTGTAAATACTTATACGTTAGTTGTTACCGTAAAAAAAATATATTTGAATATAAGTTAGAAGCTTATTTTATAAATTGTTTCCAAGTGTTTATTTAGGTAATGAATTGTAAGGATTTTGCTGCTGGTAACATATTACATTAATTTTATAAATTGTTTTCAAGTGTTCAGGTAATGAACTGTAAGAATTTTTTTCTTAGTAATATATTACATTAGTAGGAGAATTTTTTTATATCGATATAACCAATGTTAATGTAGACAATATGAAAAAATTATGACTTTTTACATCAATTTCTTAATTGATATATATTACATTGATTATAAACATAATTGACGTAAAATAGTATTTAAAACAATAAAACAAACTATACTTATTATATACATATTATATTGAGTATAAACTAGAATTTATATAATATATATATATATATATATATATTACATCAGTTATAGCTATAATTGATGTAATATGTGAATCAATAAGATATATTATATTAATTGTAGCTAAAATCAATATAAACAAGTTACATGTTATATGGATTATAACTTACAATCAATGAAATATATATTCTTTTGTCAAATATATTATTTTCTAACATGTAACAAATATACTAGAATACTAATAAAATATCTTTCTTATTTTTCAAATATAGGAATGATAAAATTTGTACAAATGAAAAGTTTAATAAAAATTTAAAGTCACTTTAACATAATTAAGAGTGATAAGAAGTCAATCTCTATGTATCACATATTTATAAATTATAAAAATTTCAAAATTTTAATGTATTTCTGATGTATATAATCTCATCCTTCATGAATTTCTTCAATTATATTTTTTAATCAATATAATATATTTTTAAATAATTATAAGAACATCATCGTCATATTTATTTTACAATGATTCTCATTTAACTTATGTAGTATCCTATAATAAAATTGCTATTTTAGACGAGTATTTTTTTAAAAACATGTAACATCTTAAAACATTTATATATTTAAGAATATAACTCTTTCATATTAAAAGTTTAAAAGTAGATTAATTGGTTCTCCAAGCAACTTGACCTTAAAAAGATTATTTTATCAATTGAAAAAATAAATATTATTTTATCAATTGAAAAAATAAATATTATTTTATTATAAATAATTAAGTTTAAATTAAAAAAATATAAACTTATAAATCACTTTAGATTTATCTAATAAAAAATAATTTGGAATATAAATTTCTTAATAAATAATGTGAGTGAGATAAAATCATAAATTTCTTTTATTAATATATATATATATATATATATATATATATATATTTGTGTGTGTATAAATTTAAAATGTATCGTTGAAAAAAAAAATTAAGATCCATTTTACGTACGTTACCTTAAATAAGAATAAACCCACCCTCGGTCAGAAAATTTAATAAATTGGTCATTTTGAGAAAACTATTTATATTTGTTTCAACTAGACAAAGTAAATTAGTTTGACCTTTTAATAAAAAATATCTTTTAATTACATCAATACTCCTCAATTATATGCCATCAACGTTAAATTAATAATTTAATTTCAATCAAAATACGAAGTTGAAGAAGATATTTTTTTATCATTATTTTTTATAATAAATGGAAATAATTATCCTTACACAAAAACTTGATTAATTTTTACGATCGTGCTTTTGATATGTCAAAGTATTATTATATTGTGGAACGTATTTAATATAAGTGTTTAAGAAGAAGTTGAATATAAAGAAGTTGAATATGATAAAGTGCACTGTTTTATTAAAATGTGGCGAAAGATTGTTTTATGTTAATTAAAAGTTATTTAATTATAAATTTTGTTGTGTATGTACTATATTGAAAATGAAACGTAACTAGTATATATGTGTAATGTATATCTAGTTTTATAATATGTGGTTGATATATGTGTGAAATCTTATATTCATATTAAATTATATAATATTGTCGGTTGTAACATATATAAAGTACTCAATATTATATTCTGTTAAAAACTTTTATCTTTCAAGATTGTATATAACATACTATGTACATCTACCATAATGTTATATATTATTATATTTATATTAATATTAAATGAGAAGATATAGCACCTAATTGAAAATAAATGCTAAGAGCAGGTTTATTTTAATTAGACATCATTAAACGCTTACATTATTTGATTGTAATTGCAATGAGAATGAAAATAAAAACCAAGTTATATGGGATTAATTATTGTTAAGGAGTTAAGATTTGAAATATTAAGTGAATCAGTTATATAATTTAAGTATAGATTCAGTAAATAATTGGAATGGTATGCATTAGGATGATATTGTAAAATACAATGTTCTTACCAATTGTTCAACTATCTGTTCTAACTATTTATTTATTTTTTATTTTTTATATTTTTACTATTTGTTTTTATTTTTATTTTATCTTATTTACTTTATATATCTTTATTTTTTATTGTTATTATCTTTATCTTTTATCATTTATTTTAAGTTTATCTCTTTCTTTTATTATTTATTTTATTTTAATCACAACTAAACCAAATTATTTTTTCCTAATCTTGTAAGAATAGTCAAACGCATTTTTTATACAAGTCTCTAGCTAACTTTTTTAGATTTGATATTTAGACTTAAAATTGTTTTTAATACTTGTAAACTAGCAAACACTCATTAACCAGTTAAGTTACCTTCAGTCTTTTCCACAAAAAGATTTTATCATAATAATCTCCCTATATTTTAAAAAGTTTTTTATTTTATTTTATGAAGTATATTCAAAGCTTTTCCAACAACCTATATATAAACGAAAATTATTTAAGAAGCTAAAATAACTGAAAAGCAAATATATACTAAAGAAGATTCGAGGAGAAAAAGAAACTGCATAATGAATTTTTATATTGATTTACCCACACATCTGCTAAACCCTTGAATTATAAGTTATTTATTGGATTATAATTATCATTATATTGAGCTAAAAACTAATTTATTTAGTTTGAGTTGCTTAAGATTTGAAAGATGGGTATAATTTGAGTATAAATTGGGTAAATTGTTGGAATTATTTGGGGTGATTTAGTAAAACACAATATTAACATGTTGTCTATAATTACAAAATTTCCCACTACACATGAAATGTTTAACTATCTCCTTATAGTTTTATATATTTTTATGCCTTTGTCATTTACTTCTAATTTTTATATTTATTTATTTATTTTTTACTATTTATTTATATACTTTATTAATTATTTAATTTCTTTATATTTTTCCTTTAATTTTGTATTTTTTCTATTTATCTTTATTAATTATCTCTTTATATTTATTTTTATCTTTTTCTAATTATTTTATTTTAATCTCACTATATTGTTCGGTATATTCTTTCTCAAGTCTCCACAAGATTTCCACAAATTACTCCTTGTTTATGTTGAACTTGATGGATCATAGAATTACAAGAAAATTATTAAATTGTTACAATTGAATGCTTTGACCTAAGTTGTATAGCTTAATTTTTTTTTCTGATATAGATTGCTCAAGATGCTTCCTTTACTATCAAAAAAATGTCAAAAATAAGGAAACAACTTTCTCATGATTTTTCTTGAGAAGCTTAAACAAACTTGGAGCAAGTGTTTTTTTAAGTCTAACTGTAAAAATATGGTTTTAAAAATGTAAATGCTAGTTATATAAAACAAAAAAGTTATTTTCAGAAGAATAATTATTCCATTTTGCATAGTAAGTTTAGAATAGTATGATTCAATGTTAAAAAAATATTGTGTTTTTTGGAAAATAAAAATCATATCAGAAACTACAAACGGTAAGCACAAGTACATGAACAAAAAAATTACAGGAGAAATGATACAGCAAAAAAAATAAATAATAAATAATGAGACTAAATAAACTTATAAAATGCTGGTAACATAGTCTTTTCAATAAAAGGATTTTATCACAACAATCTTATAAAAATACAAAGTATGTTCTTTCTCATGCCTCCACAAGCTTCCAACATGTAACAAACTAACTAATTTACAATCTCATTTTTAAAGATACTTCACTGAGATTTTGTTTTAAATACTACATTTTTTTTATATGAAAACACTCAAGTCATATAAGCAAACACAATTTCAATATTTTTTTATAAAAAAAAGTTATATAATAATATATGACTTTACTTATTTAAAAAAAAATATATACATAACAAAATCTTATATCAAGACACATATAAATTCTATAATTAAAAAATATTATTTAAAACTGAACTGGTGCTTTAATGCATGACTTCTTCACAAATATTGAAAAAATAATTATAGTTTAAAATCTTGTGTTACAACTAGATTTTTTTTTATAAATTTATATTTTAAAGCATTACATGCTCAGTATTTTTTAAAGATAATTTATCTAATAAATTTCTAAAAGAGCGCACTAAATTAATGATTAAAACGTCATATTGTCCTTTTTATACTCTGAAGTTGTATGTATAAAATTTATTTTATGAATGCATAAAATAAAATTTTGAATTATCGACCGGTTTAAAGGTTCGATATAATGAGAATATTTGATTTTAAAAGATATGGAAATAATTATAATAATCATGATAAGATTCCTTAGAAAAAAAAATGATAAGATGTTTACTATTTGAAATTCGTTTATGAAAAATTTGTGCCTAAAATAGCTCTCTTCAACTTTATTAGAACATGTATAAAAATTTAATCCATTATTAGAAATTCATTTTAGCGTCACTCTTAAATGTACAAAGTGTTAAAAGTGATTTCATTGATGCTACTTTATATGCACGAAAAAAAACTCATACTTAAATAATTTATTTTGGATTTAAATAACAACCTATCAACATATTGAAGTCATATTCTTGATATAACATTTTATCTCTATGTAAGAGAAAAAAAAAAAGCATTTTATCTTATTTCATTCAAAGTATAAACGAACTGAACTATATTCTATCAATTTCACTCCAATTGATTCAAATGTTAAATTGTTAATTAAGAAAAAAAAAAGATAATGTTATATTAATCCTCATCCTTTCAAATACTTGACCACCAAGAACCCAAAATCAATGGTCCGGTTGACCCAGCACCACACGGAAATCAAATTTTAATCAAAAACACAGAAACAAAAACGAACGGCCTCGATCCAATCACAGGCCAAAACGAACGGCGGAGCGGCAGTTAAAATAAGCGAGGTATTTAACCCGGGAAAAAAAGGAAAAAAGGGAAAGAAAAAAAAAAAAAAAGGTAAGTATAAGCAGGCAACCCACGCGGCGCAGGTTAGCGTTAAGCCTAGAAGGCGAACCCGAACGTTAAAACCGCCTGGCTTCGTTCTTTCTTTGTTTCTGAGTTATAAAATAAAGAGCTTGCGTTTCCGGGCTAGTATGCAACGAAGCGAAAGTGCGAAACCCAGAAGAAAAGCTTGCGTCTTTCTCGTGGGTTCAATTTCTTAGCTTCGGAAGTTCTGGTTTGGACTCTGCTGAAGAAGAAGAAGAGAAGAAAAGCAATACACTTGTCGGTGTTTTTTCTTTTTCTTTTGGGGTTGTGTTTGGATTAAATGGTGTTTACGTGTTCGGAGGAAGGAAAGAGTATGGCCATGGGACCCGAGAGATCGAAGCCTCTTCACAATTTCATGTTGCCCTGTTTGAAGTGGGGGAGTCAGCGCCACCTCCGCTGCACCAAACTGGCCTCCGACTCCTCCACTGACGCCGGAGATCGGCGATCTCCGGCCCCGCGGGAATTCGACCCCCCGCCGCCTGGAAATGCCGACGCGCGACTGCGTCTCAAGCGGCCGCGATTCCTCGGTGACGAGGGGATTGACGCCGTCAGGGAGAAGCTCATGCTCGATCTCAAAACCGAGGCTGATAGGATGAAGGACGCGATTCTTGGCAAGGAGGTCGCCGAGGACAATGATGTTATCATGGAGGACGCGCCGCCCGTGACGGTGGCGGTTGAAGAGGAGGCGCAGCCATCGGCTACCGGAGTCAGGACGTGGAATCTGCGGACGCGGCGGGCTCCCGTGGTGGTCAAGATTGACGAGAAGAAGGCCGTGGTTGGGACGTCGTTTTCGCCGTTGAGGAGCGTCTCCGGCACCGGAAAGTTGCCGAAATTAAGAAGGTCGCCGGAGAAAGAGGAGCAGCCGTTGAAGTTTTCTCTGACGCTGACAAAGAAGGAGATTGAAGAGGATTTCATGAATTTGGTGGGCCACCGGCCTCCCCGCCGTCCCAAGAAGCGGCCCAGAAACGCCCAGAAGCAATTGGATGTAAGCTGATTAATTCATTACGTTGTGTTATTTCATATCATTTCTTGAACCCTTTTGATTTCATTATGTTGTCAGTGTCGGAAACAAAAGAAAAAACTAACTCTTGAGTTTGGTTTTGTTGTGCAGACCCTTTTTCCTGGTCAGTGGTTGTCGGAGGTTAGTGCTGATTGCTATAAGGTTCCTGAGGAAGCTGAGACTGGCAAGGTATGTGTAAATTTTTTGCCAAAGCTTCTTCTTCTTTTTTGTCTGCTTTTAATAACTTGCTTTTTCGATTGATTGGATTGTGATTTATATCTTGTGTGCGGGGTTTGATTTGGCAGAGGTAGCCTTGAGGTTGGCGAAAGGCATTTTGTTGTTGGCTGCGGAGGATGCATATGAGGCTGATGGGGGATTTCATGGATGAAGAATGGATTTGGTGGTGTTTCCCAGGAGCAGTTGATGCTTGCCTTTGTCGATTTCAATGTTGCAGAAATATAGTTTCATTCTTTTGTTTATAGAATAATACTCTGAACAGTGATGATTGTTCCAAATCACATATGGTTTACTACTTTGCTTTTGAGGCTGTATGTAGCTTCAAGGATGAAGTTACATTGTTGGAACTTTTTAACTTTAATTTGAAATTCTAGATTATGGAGCTTATTTTCTGATATGTAAGTTTACTGAATCTCTTCTTTCTAATTATTTTTGTTCACACTGTTTGAGTTTGGGCGTGCTTGTGAGATTGGGATGGATTCTGTTTCTCCTTGTTAGGGCTTTTCACCTTTCCGATGTGCATCTTTGGGACATGGTACTGGTTTGGCACAAATCATGGAGTGGAGCCATGGTTTTATGTGGTTTCTCTGTAACAAGAGCTATACATAGTGGTATCTAGCCAGCAGATAGCCAGCTTTTATCCATTGCAGAGGCTACAATGCAGGTTGATCCAACATCCAAATGGAGCGGCTTTCCGCAATATTAACATCTGATGAGATGAATAACGGCTAATCATTTAAAACCATGCGACAGATCTCTAATATATCTCTTCAACCATTTCATAAATCAGCACTCACATTCGTAATTGCATTTACTGCAAAATGATAAGCCACCTAGTTATGCAGGCCACGGATTCAACACTGTAAAGCACATATTTTTGGCTAAAATGCTTCACCTGTTGACTACTTTGCACTGTACTAACCTGACGTAAAGATTGTGCTGCTGAACCTCTCTGCTCTTCATATCTATCAATGAAGACAGTCTTGCAGAGCACTGATAATTTTCCTAGGGATCGAGAACAACATTTCCATTGCCCTAGTTCTCCATTTTGTTAGGTAATTATAAAGTTCCTTTTGTTTAGAACTAATGTAGCATTTATTGAGATATAATTGAATGTAATTTATATAAATGACTTGGAAGTAGTTTATTTATTTCAGTCACAGTTCTTACTTTTAGTAAGAAGATCTTTTTTTTAGTGTTTTGGCACACAGACATTAAATCACTTGGGTGAACTGAAATTGTATAGTTGCGCATGTTCTGATTTATTATTGATTAAATTACTGTTGCATTAGTATATACAGTAATTTATTTGAGTTGAAAATAATTTGGAAGTCAACCCTTCCCAGGCACTCTTGCATGATCCTACGTTGGTGGTGTTGGAAATGGTAATGATGTCCGTAAAGGTGTTATTTAGAAAAAGACGCGTTATGAAGTACTGTGACTTATGGCGTACATGGCCATAAAGCCTACATGGTGACCCGGTGATCATACTTTTCTTCAACCTCCTCAGATGTGTAGTTTTTCATGTTTGCCCTTTAACTTCACACAGATTTTTCAAATACTCTGCCAAAGTCATTTAGTGTGACTCTCTTTATGCAATAGGATCAAAGAGGGTTAGGTGTGGAGTGAGCAATCTTTATGTGTGTGGGTGTAAAAACCAAGACTGATCATTAATATTGTAGGAGAGTTCTGTGAATGATAAAATTGTTTGTATAGAGGGAGAGAGAATGTGTGGAAGATTTATTGATGTCATAAAGAAAGCTAAATAACAAAAGTGATTGTGAATAAAATATTGTAAAAAGAATTCAACACTTAATTTTAGGAATTTTTTAAGCATTTGGTTGGCAACAAAGGAGTATAAGGTAAATACATATATATTTCTATTTTACCAACAACAATTTACCATAACAATAAACACATAGTTGGAAACATAATTTTGTTTTTTTTTTTTTCATTTTAATACAAAGATAGTTGATAAAGTTATTTTAGGAGTTTCAGAAATTTCACTTAATTTTTTTATCAGTAAAAAACTTGGTCTATTAATAATAGACAAGTTACCTAAACACTCATTTAAAATACACCTTTATAATTCACAAGGATTGACCTATTGGAAATAAAACAATGATATCTTAATCTTTTCCAAACCCATTTATTTTATACTCAAGGTTTTGGCTTAGTCACAAATAAAATAATGGTTGTTTTTTCAAATTAAATCATTTCCTCTTTCAACTGAGTTTTCATTTCAATTCCACATTCCACATTCTAAGGACTCACTAACTATTATGATTGTGCTGACTTAAAATTAAAATTTATCTTTCCCTACTCATTTTTTCTCCATATTTTGTTTTGAGCACCTTATAATATGGGTTCTCTATATTATCATCACCACTACCTTTATTTAAAAAAAATGTTAAAGTGATACAAGTTTTTTTTTCCAACCATTCTTCTTCTTTTGTATTACATATTCTTTCCCCATTTACCAAAACTATTTTCCTTTCCTCCTCTCTTTACCTCCAATTTTTTTTTTAAATACACATTTAATTGTGTTTTCTATCAGTGTTAGTAACTTAAAAGGAAAGGTAAGTAGTACAGAGAAGGGCTACAACAAAATTTTTACTAAACACAACTTTTTGTATAACAGATGTCTATGTTGTCTATTTTTTTAGATTTGTTTCACGTAATATAATTTTAAGGAAATATACTCATAATCTTACTATTGAGTATAATTTTCATGTCTATATTCTTCTTACAGATATTGACTTTAAATTCAAACACTAATAAATAACCTATTCTTATAGTGGATTTTCAAAATTAAGATGTCATCCATGACATACTTATTAGTTTCTTTTCCATTTCAATTATATTACAAAATAATGAAACTAAAATTATATTTAAGTAGAAAAAAAAGATGATCTTTAGACGCTGCTGTTCGACACTTAGAATGAAAAAGAAAAAATAAAGAAAAATTATGAATGATATATAATATTAAATATACAAGTCTTTAAATATTACTAGTTGATTCTTTTAACAAATGCAAATCACACTTTGCAAAATGTCTACTTGCGTTTAAGAAAACATTGATGCAAACACGGTTTGCAAACGCAGATTAAATTTGATTTGATTCTGTTCAGGCAAATTTTAAAAGCTGAAATGGAAAAAAGGATTGTAATTTTAAAAGTTATTATAAAGAAATTGTGATAAAATGCACAAATATGTATAATAAATTATGAAATTAATAAAAACTATTCTATTAATTTTTATAAATAAATATTTTTAGAAAGAAAATACTAAAAGAAAGCAACTATAGCATGAGAGTTACTTGATTCATTAGCTCAAAATATGAATAATTTTTGTACATTATGTTTTGTTTATACTTTTCTAACGGTATGTTCTCTAACAATAGTTATATTTTCTTTACTAAGAAGAAAGAAAAAAATTTAAAAACAAAAAAAAATGCACAAAAGATGTGATAAGGTGCATTTGCAATAAGATGTATAAAAATAAACACGTTGTAAATTACCACAATCTTCCTACCATATTAATCAATAATATTATTGTATAAAAATCAATGTCCTAATTTATTGAAAACAAATATAAGTTCGCAAAACTTCTAATGACATTTAAAATATTATAAATTTATCAATTTAATCATTGGATTAAAGGATTTTAATTAATTTGAGGCTCAATTTAAAATAAATATATTTTATTTTAAAAATATCTGTGTTTATTTTGGTTTTGTATTTTGATGTTTTTGTTTAATCTTATATGAACGGTAGACTTTTTGACTTTGACTTGACATTTTTATTTATTTATTGTTTATTTTCTTTCAAAGTTTAAGAATTAAAATTACAATTATGATTTTGTAATTAAATTTTTTATTGTAATATAATAAATAAAAATGTATACTATTATGAGCATCTTTGTAAACCTTTTGTTTTATAAAAAACACTTAAATATTATAAGGTGAGACCCATTGTACACAAATGAGTTGATATAACTTGGAAAAAAAAAAACAGCATCCTAAATAACACAGGTAAAAAAGAATACAAAATACAATTTGAAAAACATTATTGTAATTAGATGATGATTAACTAATCTATGTTGAAGTCACATAATAAAATTTAGAGGTTCCATATATCTTAAATGTATGTAATGCAAAAAAAAAAAAATGTAAACTGCAATTTAAAAATGATATAAAATTTAAAAAGACTGTACTTAGTTCAAACAAAAAATTAGAACTTCAATCCTACATTTTATTGAATAAGATCAAGTTGATGATATTAATCCAATCTATTTATCACCTGGAAGTACATAATAATAATAATAAAATAATATAATCATATAGATGTTTCCTTACCGTTTGGAAGCCATTCATCTCCATCATCCATATGTTTTATTTTTATAACTTAACCATCAATAATCCTTTTCAAATACAGATCACACCATATGCAGAGTCTTGCAATTAACCAACCTGTAAATGGAAAATAAGCTGAAAATTGAAAAAAATAATTGTTAACCATTTTGTTGCTTTGTATGTATACATCCTTGTTGATATTGATTTGGTCTGACAAAGATTAACTGTCATATATAAATATAGTGGGGATTTAATTCATTACACTGGGTAGTTATTATTTATTTATTAGTCCAATGCATTTTACTGTTCTTCACAACGGTTAACTTATTTGAATATATTATATACTAAGGAGAGTCAAACCCCAACAATCGTTAGTTAATAAATACATATTTTTTTGATAGAAATGTTTGACCAGGACCAAGCATAATAGGAAACGTGTCAATATTCTGACTTAGTTTAAAAGATCAAGAAAGCAATTTTGACCATGTTTATTTTAAAGATTTTTTTAATGATTAATAAATTATATGGAAAATAATTATTAGTCATACTCTAATTAGATTATTAGAGAAGAAATTTTAAGAAGTTGGTTGACTATATTTATAAAAATCCTTCATTTTATATAAAAGAAATTATTCACATTCACAGTCTTATTTATTAAGCAAATAAATTTCATGAAAACAAATTTGGTTGTATTTTGAGATTTATTTACAATCACTGATCTACTATAAAATATATAGTAATTTAATTAAAAGCATATAATGACAATTAACTAATTTAATAGAATACTTACAATGGACAAGTTGATTAAACCATATACAATTAAGTTATCTAAAACTTATACTAATAGAAATATTTATAATTATTTATTATTATATGTATCTATAACTAGCATGCAACATCTATTTTGCTACACACCATTAATTGAAACAATTTCATCAGTAAATATCTTAAGTGTTTTTTCAAAACCAAAATCAATTAGGTAAAATTTTTCTTTCCCATTTTAATTCATCGTCATGGTAACTACTATTAAAAATAATATTCATTCATTTATTTTAAAACCAAATAATATAAAAAGTTAAGTTTTATTGAATTAATCAACTCATCTCTTATTTTTATCATATTATTTTATCTATTCATCTTTATCTTTTCTCACCTACTCATTTTCTTTCTTTTTTTTATTTATTTTTCTTTCCTTCTGCCATGACCATATAATTCTACAGGACCCAGAGCAATAATAAAACATCCTCTATTCTTACTTATTTTATTTGTATATATTTAAATTATGTAATATATATATGAAATATATAAGTAAAGAATTAATATGTAATCTGTATATTTTAATACTCTTGAAAGGACATATACGTATATTCTGCTATTCATAGTTATTAAAGCTATCTTGAGATTTTTTGAGTTGGTGTTTGAGTTTAGGGTTAATTTTCATAAAAGTAGGGTCGGGATTGTGGGTATCTTTGAGATAGATAGATACATTTGTGTACTCAAAATGTTTCAATAGTCGGTAGATGGATCTACCTTTTAAGTACCTAGGTATGGTTATTGGAGGTAATTCTAGGAGAAGTGAGTTTTGGAAGCCTATTGTGAATTAAAATAGATCTAGATTATCGAGATGGAAGGATAGATTACTCTCGATGGCAGCAAGTCGGATTTGTCTCATCAAGTCAGTGATCAGCGCTTTACCCTTGTTTTATCTCTCCTTCTTCAAAGCTCCAATCATTGTTTGTGATCAGATTAAACGCATTCAGGCTAAGTTTCTCTGGGGTTGGGGTTATGACAGTAAAAAGATTGCATGGGTGAAATGGAAGACGATTTGTTGTCCAGTTGAAGTTGGTGGTTTGAATATTAAAGATATTGGTTGTTTTAATGATGCTTTGTTAGCTAAGTGAAAATGGAGGTTAGGGGTGTCGGAGGAGGGTTTATGGAGAGATGTTTTAGAAGCCAGGTATGATTATGTTGGTCAGAGAAAGGATTCTTTGTGGTGGAAGGATTTGACCAAGGTTTGCGGTAACGATCTATAGGGGAATTGGTTTGACCGCAGATTTCAGTGGGAGTGTTGGGGACAGGAGGAGTGTTAAATTTTGGGAAGATAGGTGGGTGGATGGTCAGGCTCTGAAAGAAAAGTTTCTAAGATTGTATTCAATCTTCCAGAATAAAGATAGTTTGGTAAGAGATCTTGCTGAATGGGAGGTTAGCAGGTCTTCACGATGTAAACTTGGAATCTCAGTTGGCGTAAGGAGGGTTTGAACGGTAAAAGAACTTAGAAGAACAAATGATAGCCATGATCACAAATGTCAAGTGGGAGGCGAGGGGGCAAGATAAGTTGGTTTGGGTGGATGCGGAACTACAAAAGTATATAATTAGGTTTGACTACAGTATTTTGAATTGTGAGGATCTAATACAGTCTTCAGAAACCTTTCAAGTTTTGTGGTCTTTAAATGTCGCGCCTTCAACGATAGTGTGCGCATGGAGGGTACTCTTGGATAATCTGCCAACAAGATCCAACTTAGCCAAAAGGGGAGTTCAGGTAGGAAATGCGCAGTGTCCTTTGTGCCAAGGTGATGTAGAAACTGCTATACATCTCTTTTATACTTGTAAAGTGTCATAACAAGTTTGGGACTTGTGTGACATGTGGGTAGGGAATGTGGATGTTAGACATGAGTCTCCACTTGTTAATTTCCAGAGTTTTTGTTTATTGGGTCATAGAGAGGGTGTTAATAGAGCGTGGAAAGGGATGAGGGTGACTATTGTTTTGGAGTTATGAAATCACAAAAATAAGGTGGTTTTTAAAGATGGGCTTGTAGATGCCGATGAAATTTTCAGTCTAGCTCAATTAAAGGGGTGGCTCTGGCTTAAGTTTAAGATGAAGAGAACACTTTTTCCTACTCGGATTGGCACGTGTCTCCGATGATGTGCTTACTGTCTTTGGCCTAGAATCTCTTCCTACAGGGTAAAGTGGGAGGAGAGATTAGACCAAGCTCACACTCAACAATCCAGGTTGCCCAAGTTTCGCAGGGGGTATTTGTTAATGTATTTCTTGAGTGGTCTTGTCTCTAGTGTGGTTTATATTTGTATATGCTTCTTTGTGTTTTATTGTTGTTCTCAAGTATAGTGTCTTTTTTTGTCTTGAAAGGTGCATAGGTATTAGTGGAACTTGTCTCTTGTTTAGATGTTGTGTATAAGGGTTTGAGCACTCCGGAAGTATTTCTATTTATTTCATTTATTTTTGACTATTAAAAAAAACATGTATATAGTTAATTAAAGAAAATAAACTTATATTGTTTGCTTGCTATTTCTAGATTTAAATTACGATGAAAATATAAATAATTAATTTATAAATTATCAATTGCTTCAGAGGACTTTATTGCAAGAGACTTAAATTTTGAAAATATAGTCCATTTTGAATTGAATTTTTATATAATCATATTATATCCTTAAAAAAATCGTTGTAAGATTTTTGCAAATTATAATTTCAATATTTGACTAGAGATATTAATTAGATGCCGGAATTAAAATCAAATAAAGTTAAAAAAAAGCTACTCTGTAAAAGTATAAATGTGAAATTGTGATCCAGAAAATCTATATTAATTTGAAAGATTTGATGGAAAGAAATTTTTTTATTGTGACAGTTGTTTGGTTATTGTTTTATTCATACTAGTGGAAATAAACACAAGCAAAGTTTTTACACTTTTTTTATCATAATATTTTATAATTTTTATAAATTAATACATATATATATTATTCTTTATTTTATGTGGTTTTATTTATTACATAAAAATAAGATAATTGAATGCATTATTTATTATATATTATATTGAAATTATGTTATGATGAAAAGTTTAATTATATAGAATTAAATGCCTTAAATATTTATAATTTAATTATACAAATATGAGTAGCTACCTTTTTTATCTATTTTTTTATATTAGTTTTTTTTTTCCTTTTAGCATTTACTTTTGTAATCTACTTACAAGTCTCTTTCTACTATTTGTCAGTTTCTTTACTATTTCCTTTCTTATTTTTCAATGTATTTTATTTTATTTTTATTATTTTACATAAATACTCTTAACAATTTTGTATTATAATTTTACAATATTAATAAGAATAAAATATAAAAATAATTTATACACACCAAATTAGGAAATTATCAGTATATATATATATATATATATATATATATATATATATATATATATATATATATATAATATATTTTATATAAAAAAAAATATAAAAAAAAAAAAACACATAAAAATAATTTTATATATGAATAAAACACGTTACATATTCTACACAAAAAAAAATATATATATATATATATATATATATATATATATATATATATATATATATATATATACTGATAATTTCCTAATTTGG
>Ga0099825_1004200_pt1 | contig 18938 bp, 7 predicted proteins | sample SiratroredBW_FD_76838 | JGI IMG/M metagenome (GOLD analysis project Ga0099825, IMG submission 76838) | Root nodule microbial communities of legume samples collected from California, USA - Siratro red BW | ecosystem: Host-associated > Plants > Roots > Nodule | place: USA: California | collected... | reverse complement strand
TTTTTATCTGATGGCTACTGTCTTTGAAGATCATAATCTTTTTATGCCAGAAAATGACACAAGACTTATTTTTAGGACTTAAAAATTGTGATGACGTGCTACCTATATATGTTGGAGATGATAGAACAGATGAAGATGCCTTTAAGGTAATAATAATAAATCACTTATTATGATCTCATGCCTCAAAGTGCTTGTTTCTCAATTTCTCTTTTGTAGATTCCCCTAATGCTGATATCAAAATGACTGTTACAGGTTTTGAGAGAATCTAATAAAGGTTTTGGCATCTTAGTGTCCCCTGCCCCCAAAGAAAGCAACGCAATTTACTCTCTTCGTGATCCCTCAGAGGTAATTCTCTTCATTCTAATTTATTTCGTATGTTTCTTTTTTCTTTTTATTGGACTGAATCTGAATGTGGCAGATGAACTCCTTTAGGAAGATAAAGCACTGTCTGTGTGCAACATTTTATAATTTGTAATTATTTTCAGCAATCGACAAAGAGGGTGTTGATATCATTTTTCTTTCTTTTATTCACAAAACTTGAATATGCTTAAAACAATCGAGTATTATCTGGATTATTGTCAATAGTATGTTCAGATAACACATCGATTATACTGCACAAAACTATGGTGATGCCACTAAAATTAGAACTAACTATTTTTTGTTTTACCTTTACAACAAGTAAACAATTGATTACTTGTGATTATGAAACTAATCCTAACACTCTACTAGTCTATTTGTTTGTGTATACTGATGTATCTTTTCTGCTGTCATAATCCAACCAATGTTGTATCTTCAGGTCATGGAATTTCTGACATCACTTGCTGTATGGAAATCAAGCATTGAAGCTCGCTGAAAAGCCTTACAAAGTGTATAGAGGAGAACATACTCCGCTATGCTATATATTAGAGACACTCTTTTTGTTTCGATTTTGGGTTTGTTAGAAGACTTCCAAGAGGTCTGCTAGAACATATTTGAGCCCAGAAGACCTCTGACCACAGCAACAACATTGTCAACCAAGTTGTTTTATTCAAGGCTTGTGTGGTAGCTGTAAATTCCTGGCTGAAAAATGTTCCCCTTAAAAGTTTTTATTGTATTTATTTCATATTCTTTCTTCAGTTTTGGTTATGGCCCCCTAACCAGTCATTGGGGATTCAATATGAAATTGTTTTGTTCCTTTTTTGTTGTTGAAAGAATTATTATATGTTAATTTTTTAATATGTAGATTGGATATCATTATTTGTATTACATATTGATATATCAGTTTCATTACCACTATAAAATTGATAGTTCCACTTCCTCACTCTCTATGCTCTCTTAAAATTGTACTTCTAATTGTGATATGCGCATTTTGCAGAGTAATACTTCAATTTATTGCTTTAAGAATATACTATTAGAGTAATTTCTAGAATAGCTTTTAATGAAGCACCATAGAATATCGTGCACTCACTAATATGTTAAGTACATTTACAAGTGTAATTATTACAAATATATATATATATATACTGTATGAGTTCTAGCTAAACTATTTATTCTTGTCTCAAAACAAAATCCTAACATAACTAAAATAAAATCCAAGCCATACCTAAGCTCATTCGTAATGTTATAAAGGATATACAATACTTATTATGATAGGCAAGGATTTCTTACTTTAACTTTTATCTTAATCTCCTTGTATTCAAGTGTTAATTTATCATAAAGATTTGAGTGAGGCTTCTTCTTTTCTAAACTTTGAGTCTTTTCCATATTTTACCTTTTTAGTTGTTCTTATCTTCTTTTAATCATCGTTATAAATATTTTTTTTTTGTCAATATACTTTTATGCTTTCTACTTTCTTCACCATGTTATTTTATAATTTGTTCTGCATATTCTTAAACTAGTCTTGATATTCTTTGTTTATTATAATTGATTCAAGTTTTTTTGTTTCATTTAAATGTACAAAAAGAAATAATAATGAGATTCGTACTTGTTGAGTTTACGTGCTTTATTTGGTTATAGACTTATAAATACACGTTGAAGCTAAGGTTAATCCATAAAATGTATAAAGCACGGATTGAAATTAAATTTTGGTATGAAGTGTATGATTTTGAAAATTTGTTACTAATATAAATTTTGTTGCTAATTTTGTCAGTGTTTTCTATTGCTAATTTTTATTTTCTTCTATAATACCTTCACTAATTCTACAAGTGCGTTTGTAATAAAGTCTTGGTTAATTTTTATCAATGAACAATGTTTTTATGCTCTAAGTAAGTTTATGTTATCTTTACAGTGTTCCTCATTAATTATATTTGAATTTGAATTATATGTTCATGTACTCTTTTTTTATTTTTGTTCTTTTCTAATCTAATTATTCGAATATGTTGTAAATGAAGATACTAAATTTCTTATTTCTTTTGAAAGAGTTGCTTCCATAAAACTTGTAGTCAACATGTAAGTTGGATACATGAGAATCAAATGTTCATATCTGTCTTAATCATATAATGTGATATTTAGGTTTGGAACTCAAATATTTATGGAAAAGGTAAACAACATTGTGATAATCATCTTACACACCTAATATACTTGTTTGAGAAATATTTCTTACACTTTTTTTGTTGTTAAAATTTAAGAAAATAAATTATTATTTTTACTTTTAATATTTAAAATTGTTTGAGTTATAACTCTTATTTTACAATATATAAACTAGTCAATAATATTATAAAATATACACGTAAAACATAAACTAGTATGTATATATTTTATATATTATTATACAACTACATAATTTTAAGTCTTTAAAACAATGTTTTATACAAACTATTTTTCCATAGTTCTAATTAGTTTTACAGTCATACCATGTACCATAAAGGTCACAACATAAAGAAAGAGTAATTTAATTTAAAACATTATAGGTAACAAATTATATCTCATAACATATTTAACAATATACATCATAGATACATTGTTAATAAGATAAATGTATCATTCAACAATATTTTCAATGAATATTATAGATTGAAACATTATTAACAAGATGTTAGATATTACACCACTTAAGTAACCTCACTTCTCATAAATGATAATAGCTTTCATCACTTAACCAATATTATACCACCTAAGAAAAATGTTCCTAAGAGCAAAATTAAATATATTTTTTCACTTAAATATCTAACATCACATTTGGGCGATCATTACTTGAGTGTCCTCTACACCTATGTTGAACATCTTACAACAAGTTTTAGAGCTTTAATTGAAGTCTGCATACTTTATTTATGTAAAAGTCAAAACCATTTGTTTGGTATCAATATTAGCTTCTTATACCTAGATGCAACATACATACAATATAAGCTTCATTTGGTATTTTTAAGAAGTTTAATAAAACTTAAAGTAAAATACATACAATATAAGCTTCATTTGGTATTTTTAAGAAGTTTAATAAAACTTAAAGTAATTCTCAAAGATCGAATCTTGTATTAACAAAATATCTTACTTAATCATTTAAAAAAAAAAAAAAAAAGACAATATACGTAGAATTATTTTATTAAGTGTGTCGAGATACATTATTAATTTTTATATCAATATTTCAAAATTTATAATTTTATATTTTATTCTATTAAATTTCTGTAAATCAATCTTGTTGTGAAATCAACTTGAATTTTATAAATATAATAATAAAAATGAATAAAAAAGATAAAATAGTTAAACAACATATTAAAATACGACTAATTGTTTATGACTTTTTATATCTTTTACACACTCTTCAATATCTCTTAACAATGAAAGAATGATCCTAATTTTATATATAAATTAAAATTTTAATTATCTTTTATAATAAGAGAGTCAAGCAAATCTTTAAACAACAATGGATATAACATGTCTAATACATCACTAGTTATTTGAATTTTCATCAAATCAATATTTTGAGAAATATCCCTCGATTAAAATGTGTAAAAATAAAAGGAGAGAAGAAAAACATTACAAGTGTTCCACTTTTTTTTTTACCTTTATATACCCTCCACTCCAAAACTTGTATATGTTTGGTGTAATCCTCTTTTCCAATCCTATTGGAACCACCATTCTCATATCCAACTGCCGCGTGCCCCATTTTCTCTTCATCTACCATTTTCACTCTCAAAATCCCTTCTTACAATCTTTTTCACTGCAACAATCACAAACCCCAAATTCCTCCTCCATAGCTCAAGCACACCATGGAGGCCAATACCCCTTTGCTCAATCACCCACCAAAACTCAACAACAATACCCATAAACCTTCAAAGCCTATCCTTCTCATACTTTGCTCCATTGTTTTTCTCATCTCATTGCTTGCATTGACCATCATCAATAGCCAAAACCACTTCCAAAAAACCACCACCCCTTTTGATTATTCTAACATCTCTCCAAAAGGGGTGGCTCAAGGGGTTTCTCCCAAGTCCAATCCAACCCTTTTCCACAAAGTTTCATACAATTGGACCAACGCCATGTTTTCTTGGCAAAGAACAGCTTTTCATTTTCAACCACAAAAAAATTGGATGAATGGTAAGTTTGTGTGTGTGTGTGTTTATTTGCTTCTTCACGTCCCAAAATTATAACCATGTTTTGTAGTAGTTGCTTGCTCCGTGTTAACTTTCCATATCATAAAACATTTTATTCCAATTTTGTTTCTTTTTTCTTTGGTTTTTTCAATGGTACTGTTTCATAAAGTGGCTAACATTTAATGTCTCGTTTTGTGTTCATGTTTCGTGCTGATGATGTTTGGTTCAATTGGCTCCAGATCCCGATGGTACGTTGGTTTTCCATTTTATTTGTTATTTTTCTGTTCATTTTACTTTTAGATTCTCTAACATATTAATAATTTTATAGAGTGACTAAACTAAATAACTTGTCCCTAATACAAAAGTTAATGAGTAACACTTAAACATAGTGTGAGTTATTTAAAGGAGATACACAAAATATTAGCATAGATAAAAATACAAGAAATCAAGATAGTAGAAAATGAAATTTTCTAATTCACTTACCTTAAATTCTTAAGGTATACTTATGATATTTCATATATGTAGAACTTAGGAATTTTCATCCGTCAATTTAAATCAAATAAAATTTAATCATATATTGATGTGTATATAAGTTAAAACACTCCATGTGTTCCATTATTGAATTCATTTATTGTTATTGAGAAAAAATCAAATAAAATTTAAATTTTATTAAGAATAAGTTGATTGGGTTTGAATCTAGTCCTGTCATGATTTTTTTTCTCTCTTTTCAATAAATTTCAGGTGAACTTCATTTAAAAAAAAAGTTGATTGAGTTTGAATCATCTCATTCATTCAATTAAGTAAATATATTAAAATTTTGTTTTGAGAAAAAATATATAATTTTATCTAAAATTTGCAGCTAGTTCTATAATTAGAAAAAAATAAAGAAAATTGTGTATTGTAATTTACTTACATAAACTAACTAATTAGAAAAATTCTACAATTATAATATAAAACTTTATATTTAATAGAAAAAATATATTATTGATTTGATTGATGTTCGTTGAATTGGTAAATTAAAAATCTAACACTTGAAATAATCTTTATAGGATTAGATTGGTTTGGTTTGAGTTAGATTAGCTAAACTAAAATTTTAAATAATTTAATTTAATTGATTTAGCTTGAATTATTGAGTGGATAAAATTGGTGAACATTTCTTGTAAAAATGGTCATTTTTTTTATTAATGAATAAGATTTTTCTTTTACTTTATTTTCTATATTACTTTAGATAAGTTGATTCTTATTATTATTTCAAACATTTAATATACTAGTTTAAAAAGAGTATAAATACTAATTTTGCGTAAATGAAAATCTGAAATTATTAATATAAAGTACATAAACCATTACTCTCTTCAATATGAAATTGTGTATATCCACTTTCTGAGATTCAGAGTTAGCAGAACCCATAAAAAGAAAATATTATAAACAGTAAAAGATTTACCCTCTTTACGAAATATAATATGAATAGTGACATTTTCTTAAAAGACAAAATAAATAAAAAACTATTAAAATTGATAGATATTCAGTGGTGGCATGCTGAGATCCATAGTTATAAACTAAGCATTCTTATCCACACCCTCGCCTCAACGATTATCTTCACTTACTATTTAATGAAATGCTTGTTATTTTTTCTTAACTTTTTTTTTATTTTTTTAATTAATAATTATCATATTTGAAATATCATTCATTCTAAAATTTAAAATTCTATTATAATTTTATTATTAAAAAATGTATTAGACGATTAAGCAAAAAAATATATATAGAATTTATTTTCTTATTTTGACTTAAAAGTGATATAATATTATAAATAATTGACTCTAACTATATTATTTAACGAATTTTAGAATATTTGTATATTTATAATGATGAAGAAAAATATTTTCAAATACCAAATTTTATTCTTAACCTTTTAATAGAAAATTTATTTTAAAACATTTAATATTCTCACACCACTTAAGAATTAAAATTAAGAATAATTTAAATATATTTTATTTTCTTAATTTTTAATATCATATTTTAATAAAAAAAAAATTGTGTTTAAACAAATTTTAAGTTTATAGAATCTTTTTCTTAAAATATTTGTGAAAAATTATTCGAACTATCCTTATTTACAGTAATCCAATAAATCTGGATTAAAGAAATATTTATTGAATAACGGGAAATGGTAAATTTATCTACAAGTATATATAAAGTATTTTTTTTAGATTTTTTACTTTTATAAGTACGCATTTTACTTTTAAATATATCGTTAATATATGTAAAATTACTTTATTTTTACCCTCTTTCAAATCACCGCCTAAACTGATTATCTCCTACTTCTATTTTTTGATAACTTTGAAGTTCTATGATAAATTATTTTAAATTTTTTTTATCTTAAATTTAATCTCTTAAATAATATTTTCAATTTAAATAAATATGATAAAAATTAATAGATTTTATAAATAAATATTAAAAATATATTAAATTTAAAATTAATAAACATTATTACAATAATTAAATTTGAATAAAATAAAACTTGATAAAAATACAAATACATACGTATTAGCGTATCTATTTTCATTAATATATATTTATTTAAAGCTTTTGACGAAAATTCTTTATTTCTGTTGGATGGAAGCTTATATTAGAAGGTGAGTTTTACTTAATTATTATAAAATCTTTAGGTGAGAATTGTCCCTTAATTGACATTATTTTTAATTAATCAAGATCTCCAAAAATTATTATTATTATTCACTAAAAGAAAAAAATATATTAAAAAATGATAGAAAATATAATTTCACTTTTAGTTATAAGAAATTTTATTAGTTTATCGGAAATATAAAATTAAGAGTGTCATTTTTTATGTTTAATTTGTACTTAAAAAATATTTAAGAAAATGTTTTTCAAAATTATTTTTTAGTTAAGCTATGTTTTTTAGAGTCTAACGTTTCCTAGTTGATTTTTTTTTATAAATATCATAATATTGTTATCAAATCATTTAATATGACAAATAATTAATATTTATGATAAAATATTGTTATTTTTTTATTTTTTATATAAAAGTTATTCCCTTTTAAATATATCTCTAAAATTTTGACATGAACCATATTAACACCCAAAATTAAAAAAAAAAAAAATATTTCTTAAATCTGTACGTGTCATCCTTGCACAAATATTTTTTTTCTAAAATATTTATATAAATATTCTTAAGAACTTTTTTACCAACCAAACACATTTGAGTTATTTATGGGAATCATAAGTCTTAATATTCGTAATTTTTATAATCATTAAGAATCATGATTTTCAGATATGAAAAAAAAAATTATATTGAACTAAATATCTTCGAGTGTAAATGTTTTATATATTTTTCTTGTCATTGATGGAAAAGCATGCACTAATTTAATTAAAAAATAAATAAACTTAAATATTTTAGGATAAACGGTTTATATTTATAGTACAAGAGTATGTGTTACTAATAGCCAGTGATTAAAAAAGTAGTACTAAGCTCATGCTCAACGACTAAAATGTAAAGAACAATATTATGAAAAACTAATATTTCACTTACATCAAATAAATAAACTTCAATTTCTCTAAGTTAAATAATGAAAAATATTTATGTAAAGTGAATAAAAAATATAATTTCTATAATTAATTAAAACTAATTATTAAGATTTAATATTTTTCATAATTTATTACATATATATATATATATTTATAATTATAGTTATTAACTTTTAATATAATAAATGTGTATATGACTTGTGTTTCACACATTTCCCGGTATATTAATATAAAATTTGTAATTAAAATTTAGGAACAACATAGCATTACCCTAATGGAAAATAAATCAATGGCATAAAATTTAAGTCAATAATCATTAATATTATGTCTAGTAAAAATCCAAAAATCATAAGTTTTTCCATCCCTCAAATAATTCCATAGATTTAATTAACTTTGTTTAACTTCAACTTATAAACGCTCATTTGTGGTTGCATTCCAACTTCACTAGGATTAGAAATCTATTTATGAAACGCTAAAACATTAAAATCAACGCATAAGTTTAATTATACATAATCTCATTATCTCAGAATTACCTACTCAAATGTGCAAATCTTATTGGAAAAGGGATGAGAATCACATCCAAAATCTTAAAAAGAAGTCATAGACAATTTACAGAAAATAAAGTTTAAAAAATAGCATAATTTTAAAAATGAATAACCAAATAATTAAAATTTTAATTTATATATTTAACTTAAAAAATAAAATTTCAATTCTTATTTCTTATTTCTTATTTAAAAGAAAAATCACATCTCTGCATTAATAAAATTGAGTGTTTTTTTTTAATATAAATAATATATTGAATCAAATCTCGAAAAAAAATAACAGATACGCAAAGAGTTTGAAGATATTTAAATTATTATTTAACACAAAATATTATACTAGATAAGTGTATATACTTTTACACTAATTATTTTAAAAAATACATGTAATTTTTTAATTAACCGATAGTTTAAGAACTTCTATACCATGTTCACTAAACTTGTAATCTTAATTAAAAGTAGGACAAATTTTTATGTGCAAACTTAAATACTAGGTGACATCATATGGGTACTTAGAATTGTTTTAATACAAGATAAAGTAAATATCTTAAATTAATAGCATGGGAGATGTTGTAACATATCAAAAAATATAAAGTATATGTTTCCAATTATTAGGGTTTATAAATTAGAGATTTGATCCTATGATTGCAGGTCCATTGTTTCACATGGGGTGGTACCATCTATTCTATCAATATAATCCCGATTCAGCTGTGTGGGGGAACATCACATGGGGCCATGCAGTATCAAGGGACCTGATTCATTGGCTCTATCTACCCATTGCCATGCACCCTAACATGTGGTATGATATCAACGGTGTATGGACAGGATCTGCCACGATTCTGCCAGATGGCAAAATCATAATGCTTTACACAGGTGACACCAATCACTATGTGCAGGTGCAAAACCTTGCATACCCCGCCAATCTATCTGATCCACTTCTCCTCCACTGGGTCAAGTATACGGGTAACCCGATCCTTGTGCCCCCACCCGGTATCGGATCCAAGGACTTCCGGGACCCGACCACGGGTTGGATCGGGTCGGATGGAAAATGGAGGGTCGCAGTTGGGTCAAAGAAAGGAAAAACAGGGCTTTCGTTAGTTTACACAACCGTTGATTTCATCAACTTTGAGCTGAAAGATCACTACTTGCATGCAGTTCCGGGTACGGGTATGTGGGAATGTGTGGACTTTTACCCGGTTTCGGTAAACGGGTCGAAGGGTTTGGATACTTCGGTTAATGGGCCATATGTTAAGCATGTTCTGAAAGCTAGTTTGGATGACAAAAGGGTAGATAGTTATGCACTTGGGACGTATTTTGTTGAAAATGACACGTGGGTACCCGATAACCCGCTTCAGGATGTGGGTATCGGGTTGCTTTTGGACTACGGAAAATTCTATGCTTCAAAGACTTTCTATGATGAAGTAAAAGAGAGGAGAATTCTGTGGGGTTGGGTCACTGAAACTGATATAGAAAGTGATGATTTAAGAAAGGGTTGGGCTTCTCTTCAGGTATGATTTTTCTTTTTAAGTTTAATTGTGAATTTAGTGTAGTGAGATTGGTGTTAATCCTGTTAAAATTTCTCATTTTGAAATTAAGAGGGTCTATTGGTGAAGTTAGAGATTCACATTGAAAGTGTTTGATGAAATGTCATTACTTTTAATGGTTGAGTTTTATAACTATATGTGAATATAAATGTTTTGTGTTTTGTTAGACAATTCCAAGAACGGTGTTGTTTGATAACAAGACTGGGAGTAATTTGCTTCTGTGGCCAGTGGAGGAAGTAGAAAGCTTAAGACTAAGTAGTGATGAATTTGAAGGAGTGGTGGTTAAGCCTGGTTCTGTTGTGCCATTAAACATAAGCCTAGCAACACAGGTTTGTTTGTCTATAGAATTATGTAAGTTTACTCAAATGTTTTTGTTGCATTGCCACTCACAACAGTTGTACTCATTAACAACTAATTTGATTTTCCAAATCTATCCCAGTTGGACATATTTGCTGAATTTGAGATTGAATGGTTGAACTCCACAAGTATTGGCAAGAACAACACGGGTTGTGGAAGGGGTGGTGCCACAGATAGAAGTGCTTTGGGACCATTTGGTCTTCTGGCAATAGCAGATGACTCACTTTCTGAACAAACCCCAATTTATTTTCGCCTTTCTAACACTACCACTTTCTTCTGTGTTGATGAAACAAGGTAGGAAATTGCACTTGGTAATACAAAAATTTTCTCTTTTTAACATGGTAACGAGTTATTGGATATGATGCAGATCATCCAAGGCTTCTGATGTTGCAAAGCCAGTTTATGGGAGCAAAGTTCCACTTCTCAGTGACGAAAAATTATCAATGAGGGTGTTGGTAAGTGTGAATTGTAGTTCTTGTTCACTTGGCATGTAGCTATGTTACTTATTTTAGTTTTATCATTGGTTTTCTCTTTGGATTTAGTTTTCATCTAGGGAATGGATGTTCATATGTAACAATTAACTTTCCAATTTGATCAGGTTGACCATTCAATTATTGAGAGCTTTGCTCAAGGAGGGAGAACTGTGATCACAAGTAGAGTTTACCCAACTGAAGCAATATATGGAGCTGCAAGAATATTTGTATTCAACAATGCAACTGACATAAACATTAAGATCTCCTTGAAGATTTGGCAATTGAACTCTGCTTTCATACGTCCCTTTCCCTTTGATCAAAGCCAATGAAGAGTGTTTATTTATATCATTCTCATTATCATTAAGATGATTTATGTATTGCTATTGACACATATAAGCAATAATTCATGGAGTTGATGAATTTTGGTTGAATTATCAACACTTTGTTGGGAATTCGTTGCAAGTTAACATAAATGGTTTTTTTGCCGATGAAGGGTCAGAATCTGAACGAAATAGCAATTCGTGCTCAAGAACAATTGCTCACAAACCCTAATCCTCAATTGTTGAACCCTGTTCTATCACTCCTCACCAATTCTAAAAATGCATTCTTTCATCTCTGCAACCAAATGCTCTCACACCCTTTCTCCCACAACCACTACACCTTCACCTTCGCCCTCAAAGCATGCTCCTCCCACCACGCGCGCTCCAAAACCCTCGAAATCCACGCGCGTCTCCTCAAATCGGGTCACTACGTCGACATCTTCATCCAGAACTCGCTCCTCCACTCCTACTTCGCCCACAACGACGTCGTCTCCGCCTCAAACCTCTTCCGATCAATTCCCTCCCCCAGCGTCTTTTCATGGACCACACTCATATCGGGCCTCGCCAAATCGGGCTTCGAGGCCCAAGCCCTTCACCATTTTTCAAAAATGAGCTCAAAGCCCAGAATTGTCAAACCCAATGCGGCCACCCTAGTCGGCGCGTTGAGCGCGTGTTCATCTCTCGGGGCTCTGAGACTCGGCAAGTCCGTTCACGCTTACGGCGTGAGGTTGATTGCCAGCGGGAATATTGTTTTTGACAACGCGGTGTTGCACTTGTACGCGAAGTGTGGGTCGTTGAAATATGCGAAGAAGCTGTTTGATAAAATGCCTGTGAGGGGCGTGATTTCTTGGACCACCTTGTTGATGGGTTACGCGCGAGGTGGTTACTGCGAGGAGGCTTTTGGGGTGTTTAAACGAATGGTGCATAGTGCAGAAGCTGAACCTAACGAGGCAACTATAGTAACTGTTCTATCGGCGTGTGCCTCTATTGGAGCATTGAGTTTGGGGCAGTGGGTGCATTCGTATATCGACTCACGACAGGACCTTGTGGTTGATGGAAATGTTGGGAATGCTTTGGTCAACATGTATGTGAAATGTGGAGATATGCAAGTGGGGTTTAGGGTTTTTGACATGATTGTGCACAAGGATGTTATCTCGTGGGGCACTGTTATCTCTGGCCTTGCCATGAACGGTTATGGGAAAAGAACATTGGAGCTGTTTTCACGGATGTTAGTTGAAGGGGTTGAGCCTGATGATGTTACTTTTATTGGGGTGTTATCTGCATGCAGCCATGCAGGGTTGGTGAGTGAAGGGGTTATGTTTTTCAAAGCAATGAGGGATTTTTATGGCATTGTGCCACAGATGGGGCATTATAGTTGCATGGTGGATATGTATGGACGTGCTGGTATGTTTGAGGAAGCTGAGGCTTTCCTTAGAAGCATGCCTGTTGAAGCTGAATGGTCTATTTGGGGAGCTCTTCTTCAGGCATGCAAAATCCATGGTAATGAGAAGATGTCTGAATGGATAAGGGGACACCTCAAGGGGAAAAGAGTTGATGTCGGTACTCTTGCTTTGCTCTATAATATGTATGCCAGTTCTGAACGATGGGATGATGCTTATAAGATTCGGAAGAGTATAATTGGGACTGGAGTGAAGAAAGTCGCGGGATGTAGCTGGGTAGAGCTTGAGGTGCACAATAACAGATTGGATACTTCTGACACTTGTAATATCTAAAATAAAGCATTAAGATGCTTTAAAACTGCCTTTCCTACTTACTTGGAAAATAAAGGAAAGTTGAGAATTATTGGGTTGGATTGGTGATAACGGCAGTATTGAAGATGCAGAAGATTTGTCAGATTATTACTATATGCCGTCCCAGTGAATAGACAGATATATCATACCCTTATCAAGTGGATGAGCTTCTGGACCACATGGAGAAATATGGCATCTTTGAAAACTAAGAAACCAAGAAAATAATTAAAATCAGGAATGCATGAATTTTGAAACTTAGTTTTGCATTTCTTGTGCAGCGGAATCTTCATGGGTTGGTTTATTCTGGGATCATTTTACTAGAATTGAATCAAGGATGGATTCATTTATTCTTGGAGTTCAACCAAGTCCTCGAAAGTGGTAAACTCTATATCACCTTGGTCACCGATTTTTACCAAACTACAAAATAGTTCTTGAATGTAAAGTTAGAACAAAGTGGGAATATGAACAAAGCTCTACACAAATGTGGGTACCAAGTGCGTGGTTTTGAGACTATGTACAATGGTCATACAGGGAGAAGTCTCAGTGCAGCAATCCTTGAGAGCTATGGTGTATTGTGTTTGTGCAACAGATTCTATAGTTGGATTCTTATACAATTTGATGAAACGAGAGAATTTATTATTACCATTTTTACTTTATGTAAATTCAATTCTCACACCATCTTGATTACATCCTTTAGATACATGGCATATCATTGGATGGAGTAAGATTGATGTATTTTTTTATGGATAAAATCCATTACAGGAGAGAAACTTCTTACTATGAAGAATTTCAACAAACCAAGATTTATCATCATAACTTGGTGGCCTATTAACACCACTCTTTGTCTTCATTGGTTAATCATTTTGATTGAGATGTTATTGCGCCATACACATTCACCATGATAGTGAAACCCATTTTGCTAAATGCCCCAACTTATGCTAACTTTGTCCCAAAACCTGCACGCCACAAACATGAATACCACATAATTAATTCAAATAAAATATTATTAATTTCAATATTAAATATATAATAATTATAAATAATACCTGTAATCAGGGTTCATAAATGCTTTAAAAAGAAGTGCCACAATCTGACACACCTATGTTTATGTAACTTCAAGGAAATGGAATATAGGAAGGTCAAGTCATTGAAACACGAAAAAGCTATGGAAAGTATAATAATCTGCCAATTGTGTCTTTCTAGAAACAACTACATTCATCAAACAAATAATTGATGAAACTCAATTTGGATTAAAATTTTAATTTTTTTCATTAAAACCTAGACATAACCCCTCCTTTGAATATTTGGAGACAAGGAACACGTTTTTTCATGTACAAGATTCTAAACACTGTTTGAATCCATTACTTAATTCGCTTTTCTTATTGGACAAGAAGGCAAAGACTAGTGTACCAATCAAGTGGAGAAGTCTTGCTACCACCACTTTTTCATAATTTGTTTTAGGAAAAAAGAATAATTTTTTATAAGCTAAACTTTAATTTTTAATTTAAATTAACCCCAAGTCATATTTTTACACATTAATCAAATTAATCATGTCAACTTGGATTTCACCCATTTTTATTAGCAGGACTTGTTTTTCACTCAAATATTATGTTTAACATGGTAAGAATCAATCCATAAAACACCATATCAACCACCAATATTTAGAAAAATTCTTACAACCACTTAATCAAGAAACTTACTTGTGTAAGAAAACTAGTTGGTTATTTGTTTTAATTTTGACAAAGACCCAAATAGACTTAACATACTAGGATTGAATCAGGCTGAGACATTAAGTTTAATATTAAAATAATAAAAATTCAAAAGAAATTAGAAGAAAAAAAAATTAGAATTGCCGTCAATCAATGCTGATACTCCATCAATCCAATACATCATTATCGGTGCACATTATTTGTCAATACTTGTATATACAAAAAAAACCACATTAATTAAATATACATTACAAACTTAGCAAATTATCAATGTAATATAAAGGGTATTGAATTCTTACATTTTTCAAGATCATAGGCATGGCAAATTCAATGCCTTGAAAAAATCTGTTAAAAGCAGCACTTTTTGTTTTTTCTAAAAAAAATGGTTGGATTTTTTATGTAGATTAGAAATATCATCAAATTATATGTGTGAATAATGTACAAATTTTATCTTTTTAATGTTAATTTTATGAAATTGAAGTAAATTTAAAAACTTATTTTCTAATATAATATCATAATTAATTAATGTTTATTTTAACAAAAGTTTATTAGACCTATTAAATCATATTTGATTGAATTTTATAAAAATTAAATTGGATTTAAAATTTACTTTACAACTAAAAAAGAAAATTCTATAAAAAATAAGAATATCTAAAATCACAAACAGACATACGAAACAAACAAATAAGCAACAATTTTTTTAATAAAATATTGCAACTTTATCGTTAAGCAAAAACCTACTAACACGTATTAGCCAAATTAAGAATACACTATACACGCATAAATCAAATTGCATAATCCATTAAGAAGTAAATAAGAAATATATATGAAAGATTTAATACTGATGGAGAGTAAATGGATGTAACTTTAATTACAAAAGAAATTATATTCAAAGAGAAGTATTCACATTGTGTACAATTAATTTTAATGATAAATAATTCGAACTAAAATTAAATTAAAAAGTAGAAAATATTAAATCAAATACATGTTCTATGAACAAAAATTAAATTATTTGTTTCATAAAACTAAGAAAAGGAATAATATAGAACATATGGGTCCACTTAGATTGTAATTGGGGCAAAAAGTGATGCATGTAACTAAGAATGTGGACCCTTTTTTCAGAGTGCTAATTCCCAAAAAAACGTTTCCACTTTTCTGTCATCAATCTCTGGCCAACGTTTTCGACATCTTTAGAACAAAATATCATTTTAAGGTAATTTTCCATTTTCATCTCCCATCATCTATTTGTGGAAATTTAAATAAATTGAATTTAATGATTTGTGAACAATGCATATATATTTGATTTAAGTGATTTATGAGAATTTGTAGAAAAAAATTGGAAGAGAAATGAAGTATGAGATGAGGAGAAAGTGGTAGATTTGTAGGATTTGTTTAATGGATTATTAATTTATTTTTGTATTTAATATTTGTGTTTTACTTTTATAATTATTATTCGGAATATCTAAATAATACTTTTAAGAAATAATTTATTTTATTTTAATTAATTTTTAATCATAAAATAGGTATATTTTACAAAATACATTTAAAGATGAATTTTAACATTATACTAAATAACCTACCAACCTTTACTAATCCAAGTAAATGAATCACTTATATCAATCCACCTTCTATTCAACTTTATTATTAAATCAAATTACCTATTTTATTCACTTTCATCAAATATATTATAAATCAATCTTCCACTTTCTACATCCTTAACTAAACAAACCCTCTTCGCTTAAAAATTAATAAAAATAGAATAGTTTAAATAAAAAATAAATATATTTTCTAAAATTTAATTTACATTATGAAATTTAAATTTTAAATTCTAAAATTTAAAAAGTAATATTACTTTTCCTTTTATATATAATAATTATTTAGTAAAATAGGTTAATTCACAAGTCTATAGACCTAAGACCATTAAAGACGGAATAAATTAGACTAAAAAAATACCATTTTTTTTCGTTTATGTCATAATTTTTTACTTTGACTTAATCTATTTTATAAACTTTACAAATCGGTTTGTTACAATCCTATTTTTACACCTTTGCATCATTAATTTCTTCCCTCTTAGGTCACATACGCGGAAAGTTGACTTTTGTGGTTGAATGTTTTCCATATGTAGAATTTGAACTTAATGTTTTTAGATAGGAATTAAGTATGTATGACCTCGATTAATTACATGCTAAAAGAACATGATTAATTTTAGGTTTAATTATGTTTTTTAACCTTTAAATTTATTTACTTTTGTTTGTTTTTTGATTTTAAAAAAATCTTTTAATATATCTTAAATTTCAAGAAATACAATTTTATTCCTTCTTCAAAATGGTTTTCAAAGAACCATTTTAATCTATCAAATTTACTATTTAAGAAATAAAACATGTTCTTTAAAATTGAAGAATTAAACTGGTTTTATTTTTATTTGAATTTAGAGAACTAAATTAAATTTGTTTTAAATTTCAGATATTAAAAATATAATTAAATCTTTGTTTAAAAGTACATTTTTTTTATTTTAAATTGATAATTACACAGATGTTATTTATTTTTACAAATTGTGTTCTAAATATTTTTTAAAAGACAACAAATAAAATAAAATAATGCAATGTTTTATTTCGAATAACAAAATAACTTTTTTCAATCAAACTTACGCTATAAATTTTATAAGAAAATCCAATTTAAATAACACGATGAATCAAAATTAATTAGTTATTTTTTTTTCCAAATTTTATCGCTGAAGTGAGTATTAGGAAGGAAATCAGGGAGATTTGTTGAGATATTTTTAACTTTATAGAATGCCAAATTTGTTTAATAAAAAAAAAATACAATTCTTTCCTTGTTTTGTTAAAACATTCATGGTTGGAGATTCCTTAATTGCTGTGTAGATTAATAAGATTTCTTAAGTGAAAATGTAAGTGAAATGATTATTCTTCATAAACATATCCAAATATTTTTTATACTTGTTATAATTTTTTAATTGCATATTTTTAAACCATTACATGAATAATTAATGAAAATGCAGAGATAAAAATTACACAAAGAAATAAAAATTAAACGATTCAATTCTACATTTACTTTTACATAATATCATTGACCGAGAGATAACATGTCAAGAATCTTAAAAAAATTATTATTTTTAGGTAGAAATTATACACATTTAATTTACGGTGTGACTGTAATAATTCAGTTTTTTTTAATTAAGTATTTATACAAATTATTTATGACAAAAGAATAATGAATAACATAAGACTGCTACAAACATATTACCAAAATAAAAACATATAGATCATAGCAAATTCTTCACAAAATTACAAATTCTTTAAACATAAAAATCAGAAATAGAAATTGAAGAGACCAAAGTAGATTTTTGAATTTACGTTTTCAAAAAGAACATGAACAGACTCGAGCAATAACTGGTCAAGAATTGATTAATTAAAGTCCACACTATCTTTTGAAATAATAATTTATTATTTATTATTTATTTTTTATTATTTATTATTCCTTTTTCCTTTTTCTTATTACAGCCCATGCGTTAGAAATATACAAATAGCCGTTTCTTCTCACTCTCTCTCTCTCTCTCTCTGATTTTGTGAAAACCCAGAAACTTTCACAATCATAACATGCTATATAAATCATAGCAATAATTTTCCGTTGGTAATTTTTGGTGTTTTGCGCACACACTTTCGAAACCCATCGTCATGAAGATCGTTCTCTCTGCCTTCACTCTGTTGGTACACATTGCTCTGCTTTCAAGACTCTGTTTTGGTGGCGACCCAACGGTTTACACTGAACTTCACGTCTCCTACAACACTGTTTCCCCTCTGGGTGTTCCTCAAAAGGTTCCTTCTTCCTTCTGCTCCTTCTTTTCCATTGAAATTGCGTGGCTTTTTCATCTGGGTCACTCGAAATCATCGAACCCAGTTCTTTTCCTTAGAAGGGTTCTTCTGGGTTGCTCTTATTTCTTTTTGTACTATTTGTCAATCACAAACACGTTTATTTTTTAATTACGATCTTTTTTCAGCTTATGTTTGTGTGTGTGTGTGTGTATTAGTGTTGTTTAAATGTTAAGAATGCTTGTAAAACCAGTATGTGGAATTGGGCTGCTGCCAAGCTTCAAAATGGGTCAAACATAGTCTCTGTTTGATAAACTTTTTTTTTTTTTTTTTTTTTTGTTTTTTTTCTTTTTTTTTTTTTTTTCTA
>Ga0099825_1004199_pt1 | contig 18941 bp, 10 predicted proteins | sample SiratroredBW_FD_76838 | JGI IMG/M metagenome (GOLD analysis project Ga0099825, IMG submission 76838) | Root nodule microbial communities of legume samples collected from California, USA - Siratro red BW | ecosystem: Host-associated > Plants > Roots > Nodule | place: USA: California | collected... | reverse complement strand
ATGGAAAACCTTCTTTTATAGCAGCAGGGTTAAATTTGTAATTTCCTCATGTCTATTATTGGAATTTTGAAAATTATGGAGGTGCAGGAAGATGATATGGAGGTGCAGGAAGAAGCAGTCTTACATTATACCCTACAAAGTGGAAAAGTGGAAGAAATGAATAGAATTAAGCAAAATGGGCACAGACACGTTTGACACGGACGCAATTTGCACCTTCTGTGGATCTCATCCCATTGGATAATCACTATTTCACTACTTCACAGTTTACTTGTCTTCTCGCAATTCCACGGACACTTGGCACTTGGTAGGTCAAATTAAATCATAAACAATGTGGGACTTTAAGGTTTTTCCAATTAATTAATGTGCCTAATTCTATATCATGGTGGGAAACGTTTTTGACTCAGATCTCATTACCCATTATTTAATGGGAAAAGGTGCAAGAGTGTTGAGATTGGTAAATATGATTAGGTTAATTTAATGTGAAAAGTGACGAATCATTACTTGGTAGGATGTTAGTTATTTGATATGGTGTTTAAGGGTTGAGACTCTCTCATTGATTAAATTCTTTTTTTATTTAGATTTTTTTCTCTCGTGCTTAAAATAAAGAATGGATGAGTCGTGGCCTAAACAAGTTTAGCTATGAATAAAGAAATTATGTGGGGATATGTTTGGTAGGTTAGCATGGATGTAAGATATTTTCTTATCTTCTAAATTGGTTGGTATTTTGGCACTGTTAAATCGTTGGTACATGTAGATTAGAATGAATTAATCATAAAACAAGTAAATAATAAGGTTGACTTGGTTAGTGCGTAATTATAACTTTCAAACGCAAATTAGGTTATGTCTAATGCGTCTATGTAATGATGTTATTTGAAGTTAAACTGTAATTGGAATTATAATTCGAATGCGTGAAATTCTTATGGGAAGTAATTCTCAATTAAAAAATCTTACATCATAAATCAGAGCTATTGATTAAGAGAACATGTCAAATATTAACATAGTTTATTATTAAGATTTGTAAGTTTTTAACTAATGAATTTAAATAAATATTAATATTATTATTTTTGTCATCTTGGACATGATATTTAAACAACATTAAGTATTTGTGTTTCATGAATTATGTTTATTGTTGAATATTATTATACAAATTTATCTTGTTTATAACAATTCCAAGGCTAAAATTTCTTGTATTATTGTCAAAATTTAAAAATATCAATTATCTTTTTATTGTAAATAATTTGTTAAACTCGTCAAAGGACTTTTATATATATATATATATATAGTGACATCTGTTTATCGCGTTTTTATTATTTATATAAGTGAATAATAGCTCAAACCTTATAACTACTGAAATATGTCAAGGATTTTTTTTTTAATATTAGGCTCAAAATTACCATCTTTGAGTTTGTAAGTGAAATCTTACATTATAGATGTTAATGTAACTGGTTAAATTCTTTCATTGGTGTTATATGATATCTTTTATACAGTGGAGTTTTTTTATACTCCTCACCTATCATGCACATCTTTCTCATCTCGCAATTAAGGGTTGACAACTTTCTTATGAAGCTTTTGAGCACAGTATGTAATTATATTCAATAGTTTTAATATTAGTAATAATCATGTGAAATTAATATATTTTGAATTTATAGGTTTTTTCACATCTCTCACAAATTATCATACAAGTGTGCATATTAAAAAATATAATTTTCAACATCACACATCATTTCTCCTAATCAATCGTTTATCTCTAAATTGACTTTTTATATATTTTTTGTCCAATACACATGTACAATTGACATGTGTATTAGTTTATTGTGCTATATGTCCACTTGGTATAGCTTTTACTTGTTCAAATCATCACTACATGAAAAATTTCATTTTGCAACTTCAATAAATTGTTCTAGTTCATTCTCATATTCATTAATTGTGCGTTTATAATTGGTCCAACTATGATTCATCAACACTCGTACATACAATAAATTCAGTGTCCGTCTCAATAATTATATTCATCTTTAGTTAAAAGCAATTTCTTAATTAACGTCAACAATTTTCTTTACAAATATTAGTTAAAAAATATGTTGATGAACTTTAACTGAAAAATAATCTTACTCAAGATAAATTACAAAAATCATCAATATAATATTTTTAAATTTAAATAATGTTTTATATTTAGTGATAATTGAAATACACTCTCAAAAAAAAAAATCACTAAACTTAAATTGTTTTATCCAAACAAAGTTTATGAATTTTATTTTTATATCTAAAAGTGAAAGCTTAATAATATCACTATATGTCTTGACCACGTTCTAAACATATAAATATGTGTTATTGTCTATTTATTTATTTATTTTATCTCAATGCGGTTTCTTACCAAGAATGGAAAGAAAATCCAAATCTCTCAATTTTGGAGCTACTGAGAATAAGTTATTTGTTGAAAAAAATAATTTTACTTCATTATGTATTTTTAAACTATTATTTGTAATAAGTCTGTTGATTGTTATAATTATTTATTAACAATCAACTGCCAATGTTTATCCGTGTATTAAAAAATTATTCAGACAATAACAATATCTCTGATTTATCTCGATTGTCCTATTTTAGCTTTATTTGAACTATATGTTAGTTTGACACGAGGGATGATGAATCTCAATCTAAAATTGATGTAACTTTCTCTTTTTATCTCAATTATTGGTCGTGTTCAATTTAATTATTTTATTAGTGCCTTTTTTATGGTAAGTTATGCAAAATTTCTCACAATTCGATTTGTGAAAAAACAAAAATAAATGGAAAACCTATAATAACGACAAAAAAAATGACAACAAAGTATAAAAATATCAAAGCTAATGTTAGAATTTTCGTTGTAATTATTAATAATAACTTAATACTTTCATAAAAGTATCATTATATTCATCCTTATATTTTAAAGAAATACATTTTTATTTTTTCAAAATCATTAAATTTTCTAATTTTCAGAACATTTTTAAGATAAAAAAAATCAAGTTAACCTTTTTTTCAATTTTAAATAATCCATAGTAATTTTTAGTTTATGACAAACACTAATGATAGTGTATGAACTGCCAAACATTATAAATATCCAATTCCTGACTCAAGGCCAAAATTTTTAAGGCTCTGTCCTTCAACTCTATTATTGACTTTCAAATTAACCTAATATGAAATGATATTTTTTTTTTTATTTTCGTTTTTGACTTTTAGATTAATCCAATTATGGTTGTTTTATTTTTGTTTCTTATTTATTGACCTAATATGAAATTAACAATGACTTTGTGATCAGAGAATATACGTTAAATTTGACATATAAAATATACTTCCAAATAATTTGAAATATAATTTATATTTCAGATTAATATTGTACAAATTAAAATAAATATTTTATATTTTAGATTGGTCCAATCCAAAATACATTAATAATCTTTACTATGTAAAAGTTAATCTGAGATATAATTTATATTTTGGATTTTATAATCGGGTACTCTATTTCCCTTTTCTTTTATTTTTACAAAATCCTTTTCAGTTTTTTCACCAAGATCATTTTAGATATTTTATAAAATATGGAGGTGCAGTACGATATTATCGAGGTACAAGAAGAATGCGTCATAACATAAATGATCAAATATCCAAATCCTGCTTACTATGGGCCTTGTTTCTGACCCAACTGGTCGGACTGAGCCCAACCAGGTTTAATAGCAGCTATTAAATCAATTTAACTTTTAGATAATTTTAGGAAGACATATAATAATATTTGACTATTTTATTATATTGCCTAATTTTATCAATATAATTTGGTAATAAAGTACTTTTTATTAGACGTTTCTACAAACTACTTTATGTTGTTAATAAAATTAATTATAATTTACATGTACTATCAATGTAATTGTTTCTCCTGCTAGTCTTTCTGTTCAAAACTAGCAGAGACAGAGAAGAATGTAAGATAATTTTACATAATTATTATTGATTTATGTTAAAATAAAATTAAAAACTAAAAATAGTAATTAAAAGTTTGAAAAATAAAAATTAAAGATTAATATTAATTAAAACCAAAATTTATATATTTTATACGATTAAAAAGAAAATTTTCAAATTTTATAAAGATAAAAATAATTCTAACATTTTTAAACTTTTTTAATATTATTGTATCTATTTATCTTCTAATCACCCTTTTTATTGAAGAATTGAGATTCGAATTCCAATCATCTTCATCACCATTCAAATCAACTACTTTTTGAAAACTTTATTTAACTATCTATAATATAAATTAGAAAAAAAATTGTTTCTAATAATTAATAGAGCTTAAGAAAATAAAAAAAGAAAAAAACATATTAAAAAAAAAGGCAAGATGAAACCAAAAGAACCAGGTTAACTTTCGTGGGTTGTGAAGGAACTAGGTTAAGGTTAAGGTTGTGAGCAGAAGATGGAGCAGGAACAACAAAACCTTGAAAGCTTCTTAACATGGGCAGCACAACTTGGAATATCGGACTCAACAACAAGCACCGACCAACCTCAACACTCTCCTTCCTCATGTTTGGGTTCTTCTCTGCGTGTCGCTCATTTTCCTCACTCTGGCGGGTACTCACAGATCCTTCTTATATTCCCTTATCATAATTAATCGAAGTCTATAATAATAATGTAAAGCTTCATGCTTTTGAGTTGTTTCTGTTAACAAATTTTGACCCATTTTTTGTGTATTGTTTGGGGAATGCTGCAGGAGAGGTTTGGGTGCTGTGAGAGACCTTAGGAGGGGGGAAATTGTTCTCAGAGTTCCAAAATCTGCTTTGATGACAATAGATAGTGTTATGGAAGATAAAAAACTCTGTTTTGCTGTCAATAGACACTCTTGTCTCTCCTCAGCTCAGGTTTCTTTCTTAGCTGTGTATTCTGTTGCTTGCTATGTTTATGTTGTTCCTGTATTTTAATTTGTGACAATGTGCTAAAGCCATTAGTCTTTATTAAAATTATTGTGTGCATTGTTGAACTTGACTCTGAACATGCCTATTTGGATATAGCTTTATCATTGTTGTTGTATTATTATCTTGTGTATTCTTGCTTGTTATTGAATCTCACGTACTTGCTTCTGCACTTGTCTATACTGCAGATATTGATCGTGTGTTTGTTGTATGAAATGTGTAAAGGGAAGACTTCAAGGTGGCATCCTTACCTCATGCATTTGCCACACACTTATGACATACTAGCCATGTTTGGTGAATTTGAGAAGCGTGCTCTGCAAGTTCAGTTTCTGTTTTGACATTCTAGTTTGTCTTGTTAGGTTAGATTATAGCATCTTGGCTTATGATATTGATCAGATTATCATCAATACTTTATATAAGAATTAACTTATGATTTGGTTCTTAGGTGGATGAAGCTGTATGGGTCACTGAAAAAGCTATACTAAAGGCCAAATCAGAGTGGAAAGAAGCTCATGCTTTGATGGAAGATCTCATGCTTAGGCCCCAGTTTTTAACATTCAAGGCTTGGGTTTGGGCTGCTGCAACGGTTAGTAAGTTAGAAACCTGGCCTTTGATAGGGGAGATCTATGCATGCTAAAAGTAGTTTGTTTATAAATATTCAATTTGGTTTTTCTACACTTGCATGAACTGGTTTTTCTAACGTGCCTTAACATGTACTTACATTCATACTATTGTGACAGACTTATTTCCACTAATCTGTTTTAAGTTGTGCTACTTAATTATTTCATCGACAAGAAAAACCAACTAATTATATTTAGTATTGGTTACTTTTTATTGGTTGATACAACAGTTTCTGCCTTCATGTGAATCATCACTCACTCTATCATTTGAAAAGTGTAGATATCTTCTCGAACGTTGCATGTACCATGGGATGCAGCCGGGTGTTTATGCCCTGTGGGTGACTTGTTTAATTATGATGCACCTGGAGAGGAGTCATCTGACATTGAGGATTTAGAACATTTGTTATCAAACTCGTCCATTCACGATACAAACTTATTAAATGGAGACAAGAATATAGTGGTAGATGCAGAACAGTTTGATGCTCATTCTCAGAGATTAACTGATGGCGGGTTTGAGGAAAATGTTAATGCATATTGCTTCTATGCTAGGGCACATTACAAGAAAGGTGATCAGGTATTTACACTATTTCTGGAAATTTTAGTTACTAATTTGAATTGAAATACTAGTTCAAGTTTCTAATGTGAGAAAACATGAATTAAAATTTAATTTGATTGATTGCATTGTAGACTTTTGGGTCCATTTTCTTTGTCTTGTTTGAATTATTTGTCCTTGACTTAAATATAATTTGAAGACATAAGTGTTATGTTTGTATCTATTCGATTAGGATACTGCTTTGAAACAACTATGCTTGATGGTATAAGTTTTTGTTGAAGAAATTTAGTGGAAGAAGGGCTACCTTATTTCAAGGTTAGTAATGCCATAACTCTTGGCAGAGACTTACTATTGTATTTACAGATTAGCCATTAATAAAGGATCACTTATTGGAACACAATCTAAGTCCTTCTCTTACACAAAGTATGATCCAATCAATTGAGCCAACCCTTACTGGAGATGTTTAGTGGTATCAAGCTGTTCTGCAACTCAAATTTGTATACATGTTAGATTTTTAAGCCTTCACCACATAATCTGAGTATAGAAACCCTTATCAATTATAACTGTGATTGGATTTCTAAGAAATTGCTATTGTCTTATCTTTAAGTTAATTAAATAAAAAATTAGGATTGGACAAACTGCACCCAAGAATTTTACAGAGCCTTTAGAACTACAGCTTCTAAAATGATGAAAACAAAATTACCCGGTTGTGTGGCTTTAAACTCAGCCAAACTATCAGTGGATGTTCTTATTCAGTAGTATTACGCTATGCATTAGACCCTTCTCAAGATAGTAGCTCCACACAATTAAAGAAAAACGAGTTAAAGGATAGGATTATATTTAGGATATGGAGCAGTAAACGTAGCTTCTGTTTGGTTTACATATCCAATTCAGAGTGTGAATGTTACTAATTTATTTTCTCAATAAATATAATTTATCATAATTCCTCCCTCGAACTAAAATTCTATAAACAAAGTTAGTTGTCTGTCTCCTGTAAATTATTCAATTTTGCAGGGACTGATATTTTCTAATCCTACTTCCATTTTGAATATTTTCAAGAGATCACTAGTACCATATCTGTTTTCAGTCTCTTCATTCCATTGTTTAGTAAATAGGGAATTACTAATTGCCTTATCTTCACCAGGTTCTATTATGCTATGGAACTTACACAAATTTGGAGCTTCTTGAACACTATGGCTTTCTCCTACAAGAAAATCCAAATGACAAAGTTTTTATCCCTTTGGATCCAGCTGTATATTTTTCCACTTCATGGTCTAGGGAATCACTCTATATCCATCATAATGGGAAGCCTTCATTTGCACTACTTGCTGCATTGCGGTTGTGGGCAACCCCTCAAAACAAGAGGAAGTCTGTCGGACATCTTGTGTATTCTGGTTCTCAACTGTCTGCAGACAATGAAATTTTCATCACGAAATGGATTTCCAAAACTTGTGCCACTGTGTTAAAGAATCTGCCAACATCTATCGATGAAGACACCTTGCTCCTGAATGCAATGGACAGTAGCCAAGATTTTTTCACTTTCATGGAGATCACAAAACTTATGCCTTCCAGGGATGAGATCTTTGCCTTCTTAGAAGCACATAATATGAAGGATGCACATAGTTTTACTGACATGATTTTATCTAGAAAAGCAAGAAGGTCCATGGATAGATGGAAAGTAGCTGTCCAATGGAGGCTGAAGTATAAGAAAGTCCTTTTTGATTGTATCTCTTATTGCAATGAAATACTAGATTCTTTAATGAAATAATGCTTTGGTATACTGGTTGCAGTGTAGTGAAGGTTTTTCTTTGTTTATCCTTCTTCAGATAATAGTTCTTATTGATTGAAAGAAGGAAGAGAAAGGATATTATTTTACCAGAAATAGGAAAGCTAACCTTGTGCAACAACAGTAATTTGAAGCTTTGCAGTGTCTTCTATCATTATATTGATGATTTTAAAAACGTGTTTAGATGATTATCAGTGTTCTGTTCCAACATTCGATTTCTGATGCGAAGAGAGGCGTTCTAATAATGCATGTACAAGGCACTAGAAGTTATTATGGTACTTCAATGTTTTTAATCACTTTTTGTTGTCAAAATCTGGATTTACTGTGAGGCGTATCCAAACAATATGTGATGATTGAACCTGGGTTAAACCTGAAAGTTTAGCTGTACACGAAAAAAGTGCTGGATGGAATATAATTATAAATTATTTTCAACATATAATTTATGCACAAAATAATCTTATATGAATGAGTCAAATATTCATCTAAGATTTAATTTAATGACTTAACTGTAATTACACCGGTTTCGATAAATAATGTATAATACCATAGATACATAATATCATAAATTTATAACAAAAAACAAAAAATATTATAAACATATAAAAGTCTAAATAAAATAATTTTGTTAATAAATTACAATAACAAGAGCAATATGCAAAACAAAATAAGACAAAAAGTATAAATTGATATAAATAACTAAATCATATTGTTTTATACAAAAAAATTGATAAATTAATTTGTAAATTGTAATAAATAAAAATTTTAAGTTAGATTTAAAAAAATTAACATTTTTTGGATCATCCATATGCTCTATTGTCCATGGATAAGTCTATCATTTGCTTTATGTGATGTATGTTTTTGCTATGACTGTTTTAATAAATATTAATTAATAATTTTATCCTCATAATTTTTTTATTATTTTGCATTCGCATTATTTTTTATTGTTACAGTTGAATTTTTACATTTTGAATTTAAACACATCTTTTATTATATATTTATAAATTTTTCAAATTTGTTAGTATTACTTACATGGATCAATTGATCCACTTGTTTTTTTTTTTAATTCTCCCGTTGAGACGAAGATACCAGTCCTGAAAAATAAAACCAGGGAACAGATAGAGAAAAAAAAATTTCACAAACTTTTTTCATTTATTAAAAAATAAATTAATATAAAAATTTAATATGAAGAAATACTCATCCTCGTATCCCTCCAGAACATCAAGATTAGAATCATAGGAAAACAACTCTAAGATAAAAATAAAATGGAAGAACACCTCTCCTCCCATGAGCAAAGTAATCTCTACAAACTCTAAAACCATAAAAGCTTTGAAAAACTATCCAAAAATTTCCAGAAACCACTAAGTGGTTAAAATCTTAATCAAATACTCGTGCAGATAAAGAGCTCATTAGCAAAATACATGGATAGAGAGATGGATCAGATTTATTTGGCTTGGTTTCTCAAAAGAGAAAAATCGCACAGTTTGTTCAGCGTCGATCACCTGGGGAAAAAATCATCACTTCCATCTCCAAATCACCATGCACATTGAAATTTGAAAATTTTTATAACCTAAAATTGACATAATCCCTAATGGCACATAAATTCGAAAACAAAATTTATACACAGATAAAAAAGAAGAGCTTAGACCATTAAATAATCTAATTTGAATGCAAACAGAAACTGAGGTTGGAAGAAAGACTAGTGACTAGTGTTATATTGAAGACTGTGATACCGTTTTTATACAAAGAAGAGAAACCCTAATTTGAGGTTGGGTGAAGCTTCTAGTTCTTGGTTGTCTTTATAAAAAGTCAATAAAACTGGCTAATTCTATTAGGCCCATGGCATAAATGGGCCTTACTTTGATCTTTTAGAGTGGGCCTAAGGTCCAGTTTGCAAGTTTACGTTTTGAAATTTGGATTTTTATTTTCTGGATTGTTTCCCCTTAAATTAGTGTCTTACATTTTTATAAAAATATATTTTGTAGTAATATTTTTTATTTAAAAGATAATATTTTTCACAGCATGATATTATAATTTTATTATTTAAAAAATATTTCATATATTAATTACTTTTTCACAGAAAAAACCTTTAATTAGGAGTATTTTTTTCGTGTTCAGTGATGATTATTATTGTTGTAGGCTCTTTAAAAGTTTAAATTTGCCTTTTATAAAAAGTATTTTTTGCTTACTTTTACTATTCACTTATATAACAAACAAAACAATGTAACAATAAATGTAATGTTGATAAGAGGCATTAATATAACATACAAGGTTAAAATTAGTTATGCACAATGTTAAAATTAGTATAATGTATTAAAATTGAGCGGTCTTAGTCTTTTCAAAGTAAAAACGGTTTAACTTTGATAAAACTCGAGAATGGTGGATTACACATCATAACTTCCCTTCCACGTAAAATAAGTTTAAATTCAATTCATTTTTACAAAACTCGTTTATAAGATGATAATTCTCCCACTTATATACCATAAATTAAATAAAAATACTTAATTAAAAAAACTAAAAATATACGAAATAAATAAAATAAAAAAGATATATTTTGTAACGTGTTATTTCATCATGTTAGGTCATGTATCTAAGTTTACGAGATAATTTTTATAGAAAAAAATGCTATTTTTTAGAAAATAAGGTAAGAATATTTATTGATAATAGACCAGAAAATAATTAGAAGCATAGGAAGGGTCACCCTAATAATTTTAATTTCTTTCTCATATTATGAATTTTACTAAGATGGCCACAGGTTAAGTGGAACACGAGTACTAGTTATTCACCTAATGAAAAAAAAAGTTTTAATTTATGGGTATCCATAAATACTCATGGATATTTTATTTTAAATTTATTTTAGGTGTTTTTAAATAAAAATATTTAAAAATTACAATCTAAAAATATAAAATCAAATAGTTTATATTTCAAAAATATAAATCCAAATTAAACTACACTCTAAAACAAAAGTACAAAAAAATAGTACTTAGAATATAGCCAAATAAATAATACTTGAAATATAAGTTCCATAAGGATTTAAAATTTTCAAAAAATATTAATAGATACATTTAAATATAATGTCATAATTTAAATAAATCATACTCTAACATTTTTTTTTATGAATAGCTTCAGTTCCACAACTTAATTGTTCAAACAATAGACATACAAATAAAATTTATGAATAATTAAAATGGTGATACTATTGGTAAATTTGGAAGGAAATACTAAAAAAGGATACTAGCATTATCATTTCTTATCTTATCCACTTCGAATTTTGAAGAGCTTAAAAAAAAAAATTAGTTTTTTTAATCATAACAATTAATTTATATGAATTTAAATATCTAATTTGAAATTTTATAATATGATCACTTTTATGTAAGTCCATAGCTTGAGAAACATTATTATTAGTTTTAAGGAGAATTATTTTCAATTCCATATCTAGTTAGTTTAATTTTATTAATTTGTAAATTAATAACTATCACAGTTCATTTTTATATATATTAAATTGAAATATATACAATTGATAGAAACTTCCCCATAATTCTATAAGAAAATAATAACTCTTACTCACTATTTTGAAAGAATGCAATAGAATCTTGGAATGTTTTCCAAATAAAAAGATTATTTATATCCAATGTCCTTTAATACCCATTCTACCTCATTTAAAAAGAAGTAACAAATCTACCCGTTTTTTTTTCTTTTCTTTTATATCAAATATCCTTTAATACCATTTATTTTATATCAAAATATCCTTTAGTACCCATTTATTTTATATCAAATATCGTTGAAGTAGCCATATTATTTTCGTAATAGAATTTCCAGGGATATCCATCTATGTGGATTTTTTTGTCATTCTTGACTCAATTGAACTTAACGCTATGCCTGTGGAAGGTGCGGGATAGAAAAAAGAAAAAGAAAAAGAGATACAATTAGAATAGGAAGTAGAATTCTTGGAATTGAAGGAAAGAAAGTAAATTGGAATTGAAGGAAAGAAAGTAAAGTAAGCGAAAAATAATATAAATTTACTTATTATTATATTTTTTTATTAATTATTATTATTGTTATAATAAAAAAATTATAACTCCATAATCAATGCAATTTTTTTTACTTATCAACTTGAAAAAGTGGTCCATCTCCTAATTTCCCTTTTTTTTTTTTTTCACAAAGCAACCAATATTTCAAACCACCAAAATCATCTCCAATCTTCTCATTTTCATTCCATATTCATATGGAAGCAAATAAAAATACACTAATAGGCTAGTAACTTTGTTTTCAAACAAGTAGAGACAAAGATAAACCTGTTTGAATCTATTATTGGACTATCTCTAACTTACTCCTTTTATATGTAGCTCATAAAAAATATATTACATAAATTAGTTTTCTTGAATATAAAAATTCACTACAGAAACTCATTTTTATAATGTTTTTAAATTTCATAATAACTTTTTTTTTTGCATTATGGGCATTATGGTAATATTTCGTAATATATTTCGTAATATATATACGTGTGTGTGTGTTTTGATTATTTCCATGAATGTAAGCGTTAATTGACATTTGAATGTACGTCAAACATCAATATTTAAAGTGAAAAATAAAAACAAAATTAATTTTCTAATGTACAAACTTTTTAACATAATTTTTAGATTATTGATATTAAATTATAAAAGAATCCATTTTATTCGTTTTACTTTTTTTTAAAGAATATTTATACACAAGTTTGTACAGCCTACCCATATTAATTTCAGGAGGTATGTAAAAAAAAAAAAAAACCATAGGTGAAAAGTATTTATCATTCCAAAAATAAATTTACACGTTGCATTTGGTGGACACTCAGAGACAGAGTGAGTAATAGAATCGAATGCCTTGAAGATGACATTTTTCATATCCTTTTTCTGTTGATCATGTCATGATATCCTAAGCCAAATAGAAGGAAAGAATGATTCCTATAACTCAATATCCACACCTTCTTTCACTTTCTAAAACACCAAAGCAATCTCTTCTCAAAGCATACAAATTCTTTTCCTTTCCCTCCTTAAGCAAATATTCCTTCTCCAACTCATGCACAATTACACCTTCATAGCTAACTCACCCTCAAAGTTATTTTACATGCCATACACATGCATATAAATTGAGACACATCTCATTTGACCACCAATTAAGACCCATCTCAGTTTCAAAACTTAACTCAAGTTTTCTCTTTTGCTTTGTTTAAATGGCTTCTGCACCAGCCTTAAAACGCACAGATTCTGTCGTAGATAATATGCCTGATGCATTGAGGCAGAGTCGGTACCACATGAAGAGGTGTTTTGCCAAGTACCTGGAAAAGGGTAGGAGGATCATGAAACATCACCATTTGATGGAAGACATGGAACTAGTTATAGATGACAAAACTGAAAGAAGTCAAGTTTTGAAGGGTATTCTTGGCTACATATTGAGCTCCACGCAGGTTATTTGTTTTCATAAGTAGTCACATCATTAGTAACAGTAAATTGTTAATTACGATTACATGCATTAAATGTAGTCCTAAATCACCTATGGATATTCTACTGTATAAGCATTTGTAGTGTTAGTTTTAACATAGATGAAATCTAACATATATAATTCTCATATTGTCAGAATGAGAGCTATTACAACATATATGTCACACACACATATATACATATATATAGGTTGTGGATTTTAATGTTGTTCAGCTAAAACTTGCAGGAAGCCGTTGTTGATCCACCATACGTTGCCTTTGCAATAAGGCCTAATCCAGGAATTTGGGAATTTGTAAAAGTGAGCTCTGAAGACCTTTCTGTTGAGGCTATCACCCCCACTGACTTTCTCAAATTCAAGGAAAGGGTAAATGACGAAAAATGGTGAGTCATTTCTCTTCACTTTTCTTATATTTAAACCTGACTTCAATTTTTCGTATCAACAACTTTCATCACTATCCTTCAGCTCCCCTCTGTTTGCGTTTATCTTCTTAGATGAAATGATACACATTACAAATTTTGTATACTTGAAGTGGCATGATTTTTATCACATTTCTTAATTTTACTTGTTTCTTAGTTGACATGTTCATCCAACAAAATGTAAAAAGTCTAATTAGAATAAACTTTTATGAAATTTGCTTTTGATGTTTAAATTTGGTCTATATTGAAGGGCAACCGATGAGAATTCATTTGAAGCAGACTTTGGAGCATTCGATTTCCAAATTCCTCAACTAACTCTCTCATCCTCAATTGGAAATGGACTCCAATTTACTTCTAAGTTCTTAACTTCCAAGTTAACTGGGAAATTGGAGAAAACCCAGCCTATAGTGGACTACTTGTTAACACTAAATCATCAGGGAGAAGTAAGTGAAATAACACGAGATAAAATTCACAAATACTATACTACAATACCAAAGTTACACCTTTCCATATTCATTTTCCATTTTCTCATCTACACTGGCAGAGCTTGATGATAAATGAGAGCCTGAACTCTGCTGCAAAGCTACAGATGGCACTGCTAGTGGCTGATGCATTCCTCTCAGCCCTTCCCAAAGACACTGCATATCAGAATTTTGAACTAAGGTAAAGAGTTTATTATTTTTTTAGTAAGAGAGGCCAAGGATGTTGCTAGGTGTAATCCAATGACACTTCCAATTTCATTGACAGGTTCAAGGAGTGGGGGTTCGAGAGAGGATGGGGAGATACCGCAGAAAGAGTTAAGGAGACAATGAGAACTCTATCAGAAGTACTTCAAGCACCTGACCCAGTCAACCTTGAGAAATTTTTAAGTAGGTTACCAATAATATTCAACGTAGCCATATTCTCAGTTCATGGTTATTTTGGGCAAGCAGATGTTCTTGGCTTGCCAGACACAGGTGGCCAGGTAAAATTCTTACCATTAGCTACAACTAGTTTGATTATAAGGATAGGTTGATAGAGATTATTCACCTTGTGGCAAGGTCAACAAAGTTTTGTAACAGAGAAATGCTAAGAATGCCCTATTTTGAACACAACCTCTACTGTTGATTGAAATTTACAAGTTTTTTGTGGGTTACTTCTTATTTAATGAGTCTTATTCAGAATCTTGTATTCTTCAACAAATTTTTAATCAATACAAGAAAGTGTATTAGAAGCAGTGCGTAACTAATCCACTCCTCTTTTATGATATCATGTCAAGTGCTATTTATATTAAGAGATGGCTTAAGAAGTAAAATACTTTTTCATTTCTAATACTCATTGAGAGAATTATAACAGATAGTTTACATATTGGACCAAGTCAAGTCTCTGGAAGCAGAATTGCTTCTGAGAATCAAGCAACAAGGGCTAAATGTGAAACCTCAAATTCTTGTGGTGAGTTTCATGCAAAGGAATGGATAATTATCTCTCTACTCACTTGAAGTTACTAGAATTTTTAAGAGTTCACTATTGATCTTGACAGATAACAAGGCTCATACCAGATTCTCTGGGAACCAAGTGTCACCAGGAGATCGAACCAATCAGTGATACTAAGCACTCCCACATTTTACGTGTGCCTTTTCACACAGATAAAGGAATACTGCATCAATGGGTTTCTCGCTTTGATATCTACCCCTATCTTGAGAGGTTTACACAGGCATGTCCATCTGATTCAAGATTCTTTATCTGGTATCTATTGCCACTCTTACGAATTATTCCTTCTTACCATACTTTGGTTCATTTAAATAGGATGCAACGACCAAGATTCTTGAGTTCATGGATGGAAAACCGGATCTTGTTATTGGAAATTACACAGATGGAAATTTGGTAGCATCACTAATGGCCAGAAAACTTGGAATAACTCAGGTCAATACAAATTTGAACAGTTTTCGTGGTTGCAAGTACATTTAGTTTCTTTTTACATGTACAAACTCCATTTGGTAATTGAAAACAGGGAATTATAGCACATGCTTTAGAGAAGACCAAGTATGAAGACTCAGATGTCAAGTGGAAAGAGTTGGATCCCAAATATCACTTCTCATGTCAATTCATGGCTGATACAGTGGCAATGAATGCAACTGATTTCATCATAACCAGCACATACCAGGAAATTGCTGGAAGGTTAGCTCAAATAGCCTTAAACACACACGAATGAGCACAAAACAGAAAAAAAAGATGAAATCTAAATTTGAAAGTTGATATTTGCAGCAAAGATAGACCTGGACAATATGAAAGCCATGCAGCATTTACACTCCCAGGGCTGTGTAGAGTTGTTTCAGGGATAAACGTGTTTGATCCTAAGTTCAACATAGCTGCGCCAGGAGCAGACCAATCAGTCTATTTCCCTTATACAGAGAAAGAAAAAAGGCTCACTCAATTTCACCCTGCCATTGAGGACCTTCTTTTTAGTAAAGTGGATAACAATGAGCATATGTAAGTAACTTGCTCTCTTTTATAATAACATTCAGTTATGAATTACCACATTCTTCTAAATGAATGACCTTCACTTCTGAAATTGTTATGGAAGCAGTGGATACCTAGCAGATAGGAGGAAGCCAATCATCTTCTCAATGGCTAGGCTTGATGTTGTAAAGAACTTAAGCGGGTTAGTAGAATGGTTTGGCAAGAACAAGAGATTGAGAAACTTGGTGAACCTTGTAATAGTAGGGGGCTTCTTTGACCCTTCAAAATCAAAAGATAGGGAGGAAATTTCAGAAATAAAAAAGATGCATGAATTGATTGACAAGTACCAACTGAAGGGTCAGTTTAGATGGATTGCTGCACAGACTAATAGGTATCGCAATGGAGAGCTCTACCGTTGCATCGCTGACACAAGAGGAGCCTTTGTGCAGCCTGCTTTGTACGAAGCATTTGGATTAACTGTCATTGAAGCAATGAACTGTGGATTGCCCACTTTTGCTACCAACCAAGGAGGTCCAGCAGAAATTATAGTTGATGGGGTCTCTGGCTTCCACATTGATCCCCTCAATGGCGATGAATCAAGCCAAAAAATTGCTGATTTCTTTGAAAAATGCAAAGTGGATCCATCACAATGGAATGTGATTTCTGCAGCCGGATTGCAGCGCATAAATGAATGGTAGCCAACTAATCATATCATATAATTTCCTTAGCTTCTAGTACAGTTATTATTTAACATTTATGTTATACCTTTGTGTAGCAACATTCCCTTATATTGTGAATTCAAATTTCAAACTTTTTAAATGTCTTTGTATTATAGCTATACCTGGAAAATTTATGCAAACAAGATGGTAAACATGGGGAACGTTTACACCTTTTGGAGACAAGTGTATAAGGAGCAAAAAGAGGCAAAGCAGAGATACATTCAGATGTTCTATAATCTTATATTCAAGAATTTGGTAAGCTAATGTTTGGTCTTCTGGACACATTGTCATTCACCAATCATTGTGTTTTAAATTTCTGGAAAGGTTAACACTTTCTATTTGTAAATGTCACAGGTTAAGACTGTACCTGTTCCAGGTGATGAACCTCAACAACCAGTGGCCAAGCAGCCGAGTTTTAGATCTCAGAGCACAAGGTCTGTTACTCAACCAATAAATTAGTTTTCATCTTTGAAACATTGAATATGTTCACTAGTCTTTCTCCTCATGGAATTTGTATACATAGCATTCTTTGAAATTCCTCAAATTTTATTTCTTAGTAAGCATGCACCTTTGTGCTGTTAAACAAAATGGTTTTCCATTTGATTCATCCTAACATATTTTCTCTTTTCTCTTCTTGGTTTGCTGCATCAGACGTTCACAGTCCAGACTGCAAAGGTCAGTTTCATCACATACCACTGAATTAGCTCATGATTTTTAGTTGTGTTGTGTGTGCTCAATATTACTTGCTTTCTTTCAGGTTATTTGGAAATTAATAATGTCTCAACCACTAAGCAGGTCGACCTGTACAATGCATGTTGTGACTCTGGATATTCTTTCTCTTATGTATACACCTTTATTTTTTATTTTTTTGTTGTTCATTAAACGAAGAAGTTCTGCCATTGTTCAATAATAAAAATTATTTGATGTGATCAATAAAATGGCCTATGTGAGGAAATTTAAAACCAAGATGGAGCAATGTTTAATTTCAACTGAGCTGAAACTTTAATCTTAGAACTGTAATGAAGATTTTACATACTAACATCCCAAAACGAAACCACTGAGACTAAAAGTTTACACTGTGTCTGTTGATGAATCAAGTACACAGTGACGGCTTGTAGTCTTTCTTAATCCAATAGCTAGAATTTCTCAATGGATTCCTTCCAAAACTTTACTTGTTGAATTTGCTTTTAAGATAATGTTGATGATAATTATTTAGAAGGTTATCAGTCTTGGTTCAAAAATTTCAAAAACTATGCTATAGAATATAATTGATGTCCATAAAAAACACAATCAATACATGTATAAATAAAAAAAAATAATTATGACAAACATCAATATAGACAAAATATAATTCACATCAGAAAAATAGTTTCCCAATATTAAACTAAGAAAACTGACATGAAAAGTAATAATAATTTACAACAAAAACAAAAATGATTCTAATAATTTAAATAAACAATAAACCTTATCAAAATCATTAAAAAAAATATCTTAATTAACATTAATTGAAAATAGTCATCCAAAAATAATAATGATCTACAATAAAAAATTCAGTAATTTAAATAAAAAATAATTTTTATGAACATCAATATTAAAAAATTCTTAGTTGACATCAATTAAAAATATTAATCTAAATAATAATTTAATTTTAGTCAAGTCAACAACATCTTAACAAATTTACAAAAAGTGTGAAAATAACAGAAAAGAGAAATAAATATAACAATATATGAAAAATTTAAAAATCTTATTCAATTATGCAAGAAGGGAGAAAGGCATACATTATTTGTGAAAAACAATTGTTGGTATTACTTTTGGCATGTTTGGTTTTGTTATGTATGACCATAATATCACTTCTTGTCATGTTTTTTTTTCCGTCTTTTTTTTTTTTTTTTTTTTTTTTTTTTTTTTTTTTTTTTGCCTTGGGTGGGGGTGTGTGTATTTTGTAATTTCTTATCCTTTTTTTTATATGTTTTTTTATTTTTTTTGTCGAAATTAATGTTTTTGTTTTATT
>Ga0099825_1004195_pt1 | contig 18958 bp, 5 predicted proteins | sample SiratroredBW_FD_76838 | JGI IMG/M metagenome (GOLD analysis project Ga0099825, IMG submission 76838) | Root nodule microbial communities of legume samples collected from California, USA - Siratro red BW | ecosystem: Host-associated > Plants > Roots > Nodule | place: USA: California | collected... | reverse complement strand
TTGATACATGTTAGTATGAAGTAGTTTAAGATATGCATTATGTTAATATTTTAGTTCCTTTAATACAAACTTTAATTTTGTGGGGTGTTACAACATCTTCCATGAAGATATTAATTATCTCAAAGATCTTGTGAAATAAGATGTATAGCATGAAAAATTAATTCTTCTACAAAAACTTTCAAAAATTTAAAAATGATAAAAAGAATATAATTTAAATTCTCCTCTGCTACAGAAAAATTCACTCCAGATCCACAAAAGGTTATTTAAAATCTTAAAAGAGAAATCTACCAAAGTAAAAATTAAAAAAAAAATCTTAAGGGATATTATATCTAGAAAATGAAGTAATTATATAATTTTAGTTTTTTAAAAGTTTAATTGTGCTGATATATTAAAACCAGGTTTTCGTTGTGCTAATTAATTTTTCAAAATATCACAAATCTATGATTTTGGTCTTTAGTAGGTTCTTCGAAGCATCCCAGTTACACGGTTTTAATTGACTTGTGGCATAAATATATATCATCACATAAATTAATAAAAATAAAAAACTATTTTGTGTGATTTGACTTGGCCAAAATAATAGGGTGATGAAATGTAGGGATGAAATTGAAAACTTGTCTTTATTCTTAGTTAACAAAGGCAGGACCAAGTCTTCTTTCACAACCTTTTTCTTATTCTTATTTTGCGTTGCCATCATCATTTTCTTGTCACTTTCCTTTTTCACTCGTTTTATTCCACACTTAGGGGCCAAATTTAACGTCCGAAAATTCCGTTTTTAAAAGTGATTTTATTTTCACAAGAGTTGCTTTTGGTTAAGATTTGAGCTTGAAGTCCGTGAAAATGATCGATCGCCACTGCAAAATGGAAAAGATTCTCCAGATCGTTTTTGTATTTTTTATGTACTGCAAAAAGGTTTAAAATATAAAAAATTAAAAATATTTTAGGTGGACTTTTATTTTATCAAGAAAAAGGTTGTTATTAATTAAGTTATTAGACCGATTTTTCAGTTTTTTTTGACCAATTATTTTTTCAAGACATTTTGTGGTTTATTTAAATTGGTTATGTGACCGATTCAGTAGTTTTGTTATCCGAGTGGCAGTTTCTGTATTGTTTATAAGTTACGCATTTTCTATCTCCTTTTGCTAACTTATTTTACTTACAATAGAATTTAAAATGTACAAAGAAATAAATATTTTACCAAATTTTGGGGGTATGCATTATTTCTCTACCCCACTCGAATGGAACCAACTTAGTCATAGTATTTGAGTTGGATTGAGTTAGTGTCAAAAAAAATAAGAATTATTGGCAGTTGCTGCACGATACAAACACTAATCAAATTTTTAATATATCAATAATGTATTTATTATTTTTATTTTAAAATTTATTATTAAATAATTGTTTTATCTCTCACACAAATTATTTTTGTAATATATACTGTTACGTTTTAAAAGATATAATATATTTTTATTTTCCTTAACAACAATAAAAATAATATTTAATGACTTTTTTATTTTTCATTGATTTGTTAAAATAAAATATTTTCCTTTTAAGATATTTATAATTTTAATTTTTTAAAATAAAATATTTTTCTGTTAATATATTTATAACTTTAGTTTGTTAAAATTAAATATTTTGCTAATAAGATATTTATTTGAGATGAAACAGTGATATGATTAATTTTAAAAATTAAGTTGAATAGATTATTTTTAAATATTTAATTTTGTGATAACAAATTCAGTTAAAAAAATATAAATATTTTTTAATATTTATAAAATTATTTTTTAATTGAAAAAACAAAAAATTGTATTTATTGTTAGGAAGTAATTGCCAAAAAAAAAATTACCATATCCTTTAAAATATATATATGAGAGAGAAAAAAAAAACATTAACAGCCTTTTTCTTGATGGCAGTTATTTCCTGCACGATAAAACAATATTTTTTGTATTTAACAAATTTTTAATATTCCAATAATATTTTTATATTTTTATTTTAAAATTTATATATTAAACAATTGTTCTTGATTGCACTCACATAAAAATACGCACGTGGGAAAAAAATAAAATTATTTAATATATAAATTTTAAAACAAAAATAATAAGGATATTATTGACGTATTAAAAATTTGTTAAATACAAAAAGCAATTTGAAATAATTACCAAAATTATTTTAAAATTTTAAAACTGTATATTTTCTTGACCAGATCAATTTGATAAATTTTCCGCTATTATATTGTATATGTATTCTGATTAAATAATGTACCTAAAAAATTAAATTCAACGTAAAAGCATTTTTATTAGTCGTTTATAATTTAATTTACAAACTTTTTTTCATGAAGTTTTTAGTTATAAATGAGTTCTTGCTATAAAAAAAAAAAGTATTTTCCTTTCTTATAAAAACCATAAATGAGAAGGAAAGTTGAGTTTTAGTGAACTTGTTATTATAGTAAAGTTATTAAATGACGTGTAAGTATAGGATTAAAAAGTAGTTTAAATTTTAAATCCTAAACTCGGGGATGAGTTAACTACTAGAGATATTTTAGGAATGTTTAGGTAAGAGATTAGGATAAAAAAAAAGACATGTTGTTTAATGTATGTGCCTTTTTTAATATTTATATTTTTATGAATAATAAATTAAGATTAAAAATATAAAATTGATAGATCCAGTTCAAGGGTTGTAACACCAATACTCAATATAATGAACAATAAATTTGTTGGATTTGCTTTTAATTTGACTTAAATAACTAAAATACCTAACCCATAATGTTTTTGGATTGGGTTAGATTAGTTTGAATGGGTACACATAACTCTAAATACCCTTACAATGATACAATGAACATCTTAATATCTCTTACACCTTTTATAAGATTACAATTTATGTGATTTATTTGCTTCATCACTGTACCATCCATGATAAGGAATTTATGAACCTTTAAATGATATATATACATTCCATAATCGGTGACAAAAGTATAAGTAATTCATATTATTAAAAAACTAAGGCATAAATAAGAATTAACCTAGCTAAGTATAGACCAATTGAGTATTGTTCACAAGCATAAGTCCTCCATCTTAGAATATATAAATAAATTTCAATCTAAAGGACAAGTATGATTCATTTATGAACAGTTAATGTACAAATACAACTTTTAATTATTGATTTAAATGATGAAATGTCATTATAGGTACTCAACTTTCCACCTATTAAACTTAAAAATAATGGCACATAGACAAATAATAGAGAAGTCCTAGGACACTATAGAAAAAAAAGCGACCGACACTAAGTATCAATCATTAAAATAGACATAAACACAAATACATTACATAATAAAATATTATATAGTATCCATCGATCAAGTCATCTTAAAAATTGAAATAGACTGTGTTAGTCAAGCCAACACAATGATAAAAATAGCTTTATATTTTTTATATTTCAAATTCTATTATTTTTTATTTTTTAGTGTAATAAAAAACATAAATAAATATATGTAGAAGTTTTTTGTTTTTGCTAGTATTATTATTAATAATAATATATTAATATTATTTTTATTAATATATTAATAATAATATTACTATTATTAATATAAATGTTAAGTATAATTAATTATGTTTAAAATATTTTAACAAAAACCACTCTCTTTCTAGACAACAGAATCCTATAATTTACTCTATCTGTCTTAGAAAAAAAATCCTAAAACTCCTTGTTCAGCTTTCTTTGTTGTTGTGTCTCAAAAATCATAAATCCCTTCTTAGTTCTCTCTTCTCTTTATCTCTTTCTTGATTCAAATTAGAGATTCAGAAGTCCCATATAATTCCTGGTGTAGGATAGAATAAGTTTAGCTGGTCACCATTTTGGTCTAGATAAATATAAATTTTTCTCTGTTCTTAAGCGGTTTTGGGGTTTTTGTAAAAAGAAAATATGTGTGCACTTTCTTGCCTGTAGTCTTAGAGACATAAAGAATAATCCTTATTCGTTTTAGATCCTAAGGGTGGGTTCAGATAATTTATCAGAACTGTACGTTACAGGTTGAGTATCCTTGCAAGCAGTAGCTTGGATTCTTTTATAGGTGATTCTCTATTATATATAGGTAAGGGAAACTAGTTTAAATGTTTTTAACAGTAATTACCTTTTATTAAGTACGAATTGGTCGGGAAAATAAGTCTTAAAAGTTTGCTATAGTACGCTATGTTAGAATATTTAATTGTGGAATGAGATATGGTTTTTGATTTGATATGTTCTCTAACAATGATAATGAAATTTTGTATAGTTTGATGAAATGACCAATTTTATGTTAATTGAACTTGTGGGAACAATAAACGTTTGAATGACTAGTAATTAACTATTGTCCTGATGTGAGATTTATCCTTATATGTTTTGATGTTATGGATTGAATGAGATGTAGAGAATGATATGAAATGGTGATCGATATATAGTATCTCTAGAAAAGGAGATACCCGTTTTGAGATTGTTACGATGTGCATTGTTTGATGATTTGTCGAAAAGGAAGTATCCAGACTCTACTAGTATATTAGAATCACATAGATGAAGATTACTAGGTGGTGAGAGTCGATGGACGTTCGGACTGAGTGACTGCAGTTTGAAATATAACTGCTCAGAAAACAAGGAAACTAACCTTGTTATACAATATTGATGATTGGGGGTTGTGTGGATTCACAGTTTGGAGTTGCATGATAGGTGAAAACCTTTGAGTCTAACTTAATGCACGAGTTTTCCGGAAGTAGAGAGTCAAGTGTCTTTGTATGTAAGTCAGTATATGTATGATATGAGTTATTGTAGAGACTAATGACAATGTGATGTATGAGATAAATCATGAAAGTCTGATGTTTGTAGTTTGGTTGAGATAGGAATTTAACTTATGAATATACATTTTTTTAAAACTCTCTAGCTTACCCTTTTCTTTGGTTTGTTGTTTGTTTTGTTTTTAAATATGTGATGATCATGTGTTGTGTTACACTTGAGCAGAGGATTTGGCAGGTGGTGTGACTTTGAGCTGATAGAGAAGTTTATTTTATTAGAGAAATTTATTTTTATTTTATTTTATTTTATTTTGGAATTGCACGAAGATATTTTTATTAAATATTATGTGAAGAAGTATACTTTGAGATAAATGATGAATATATGGATATTTATATTAAAGTTTATTATATAATTTTTATGCAATAAAGTTTCTATAGAAAAAATATGGGATGTTACATATGGTATAATCATGATAATAATACATTACTTCTCATTAAATTAACCAATTAACGGGATTGAATTTCACATTAAGTAATTATAATAAATATTGGAATTAAAAGTGATATTATATTTATTATTTAATTATAATTATAAGTTTAAAAGTATTTACAAAATAACAAAACTACCTTCAAAGTTTAAGAAGAGATTATTTTATCTTAACTCGTTTTTTTATTTTTCATATTTATTATTATTTAAAAAATAGAACTTGAGACATCAAATTATCAAACTTGTATCTAAAAAAAACTCAAGATTTTTTTTATAAAAAAGAACTTCTTATTAATTTTGTTAATGTTCATAAAATGTTATTAAATCCGATTTTAAATACTTCCGTCACATTCTAACTACTAAGACATGACATAAAATATGATAAAAATATTAATAAAACAAATTTTAATCCATATCAATTTTATAAAAATGATTTACTAGTAAGACCTAAATCTAAGTGGCAATAGAAACACATTAAATGAATGTACACGGTAAAGTAAGAGTCTACAGTAACATATTAAGTTTAACTAATAAAAGAACTAAAGAAAAAGAAAAATAAGGATCTTGGCAAAAGATCACTAGTATCAAAAGGGGTTTTTATACACATTCAATTGGAGCATCAATGTGCTAGAAAAAGAAAAATAAGAAAAAGGAAAATCACATTCTTACTTGACAAAAACTGTAATGGAAGGAAACAGTGGCTCCTAAAACGAATTAAAAAAATAGATCATTTTTAAATTAATAAAATAATTAAAATTATAATATTTTTATCTAAAATTTATTTTTCGAGTTTTTTGTGATGCAAAATTATCTATTAAATTATCATAATTAATTTTATTTAAAATATCTTTTCAGTAAATAATAAAACAAATTCGTTTAATATTATTCTATATGTTATATATGTATTTGGAAAATAATTTATTCTTTTTATATAATTAAGAATATCAATTGATTTATCATTTTCCAATACTATAATCTACTTTATGATATTTAATTCTGAAAATAAATCAAAGCCATCAAGATCCAACAAATTATCATATTTTAGATTCTTGTATTTTTCTTTACAACACCTTTCTACAGTGTTCTTTATCTTTAATTATTTGTTCTTGAGCACGTTTATCTATTGTTTTATCTTTTGACAATCTCATTTTCAGATCAATCCATATATTCATATTAATAATGTGTTCATCACTTATTTCATGACTCTTTAACTTAGCACTAAGGTTGAGTATCAGTATTGAGCTTCTGTTTGTAATGTCAGAAGACTAGTTGGTAAACATTCTCACCAAAGTTGTTACAAGCAAAGCATTTACCCGTGTCCTTAGCAAGCTAAGCATTGGTGATCCCACTGCTCACCTTGAAGAGGAGGAGTGTTAGAATATTATAATTAAAGAAATCAGAGATAATGAAGGAATATCAGTCAAATAGATAATCAAGGGAGTATCAAAGAAAACAAATCAGTAGAATATCAACAGAGAGATAATCAAGGGAGTAGAATATCAGAGAATATCAAATGTATTTATTTAGAATAATTTCTATATTTAGTTTCCTAGAATTCTATATTAAGTGAGCTATTGTAAACAAAGAAAATAACATTCAATAAAAAACCTTCTTCCATGTTATCATATTCTTTGTTCATTTCTGCTTTCATGTTATCATATTCTTTGTTCATTTTTGTTCGATACCATCGCAAGAGTTTTCCTGAGTTTGAGAATTAAAATTATTATCATGAGTTTGAGAATTAAAATTATTATCTACGTTGACTATTTTATTATTATCTTCACCTATATTTATATTGTTATCTTCTTCATTCAAAGAAGACTCGCCTATATTTTCTAATTCATTTTTTTTTATTTTTATAAATTTATCCATAGCCTTTTTTGTGATTCAATAAAAAGTTCAACTCTTTTTTTTATTTTTAAGTTTTGAATAACCTAATTCAAATCTTCTAGTTGACATATTTGTATATAAAATTAAAAACTAATATATATATATATATACACACTGAATATATCTTATAAGTATTTAAAATGAGACTAAGTTAAAAAGATAAAACTTGATTTTCAAGACAATGAACTTGATCGTCTCCTACTATCTTTTGATCTTGTCTTTTGGTAAGTCTTTAAATATAATATATAAATTCTAAATTCTTGAATCTACACAAATTATTTTAATATTATAAGTGTATAAAATTAAACAATAATAAAAAATAAAAAAATGAGATCAATTCATCAAGTGAATACAAACTCTTTCTCAATCAAACTACCGTTCCAAGTCTCCAAATAAAGACACACGATAAACACACGGTATAAAATGATGAAAGAAATTTGAAACTGGAAACAAATTGGAATAATATTATGGAAGAACAAAGACATATAGGAAGGAAAGAAGAAGATAAGTGAAAAAGGAAGGGGAGAAGTGAAAAAGTCAGAGATAATGAAAGGACATATAAAGAAATGATATCAGTGTCAATGTGTTGGAATATAAAGAAGAGATAAACAAAGAAAAATACAAAGTTTTTTCAATTTCTTTTTTAAAAAATATTATTAATTTATTATAAGAAAGTTTTAAGAATATTATTTATTATATAATAATATTTATAGTACCAATATAAATTTAAAGTCATTAAATAATATTTATAGCACCGATGTAAACTTAAAGTCATTTTAAATTTTTAATTAATTCTTTTTAGTATAGTTTTAAAATTAATTTTTTTATTTTATAATAATAGATGAGTGTTAAATTTTCTGAGGCCTTTGAGATCTTGAGGCCTAAAACGGGTGTTTTACCTGTTTGGGCCTTGAGTCACTCACTCCTGATCCTTATCCCATACTGACAAATTCTTCCTCTACCTCTATACCTTCTTTCTTTCTGCACCTCCATAAAAAAATTTAATTTCCAAAATACCCATATTGAAATGATCCGATTAACATTTGTAAAACAAGATGACAACCCATCTAATTCACATTTTTTTTTTTAAAGATGTAAATCGGATGGGTTGTCATCCGATTATCATTTTGCAAAATAATATAACAACCGAATGATACCTCATCCATATCACATTTTGAAAAAAAAAAAATGTGTACAACATCTTATTTTTCAGTGTAAGCCCAACTTCGCCCATCTCCATGGCGGTTCTCCTTCTCCTTATCCTCTCCCTCCTTTCATGAAATTTTGCAGCATCTCACTCCACAATGCGCTTCCTTCCTTGATTCCAGGGACCCCTTCCTTTTCTACTTCAAACTGGGTACGCTAACCACAACTCTCCATTTAGGTCACGCCTTTCAATTTTTGATTGAAAATTATTGATGGAATTGGAATCAAGTATGTGGAAGTGGGTGAAAGTGAAGCAGAGGAGAATGCATAACTGTTCTACTATTTTATTCGGTGAGATAATAATTCTCGACCGCAACCCACTCCCATAGCACCTCAGGTCATTTTAGTCATTTCAATGAGTATTTTGGAAATTAAACTTTTTTTATCGAGGTGCAAAAGAGGATATAGAAGTGGAGGAAGAATTTATCTCTCATACTTAATGGATATAAATTTTTATCTCATTCTATGCATACCTATTCCTTACATATATCTTTATAATTTTAAATGTTAATTAAATACTTTTTATAAAAGATTAAAATCACACCAAAAGAAACATAATATTATTAAGTATTCAATCTTAAAAATAACTTATTTATTATTCCAAGTATTAATTAACTAATTTTTTATAAAGAATAAAAATCATAGTAAACATAATATTATTAAATATTCAAGGTTAAAAATATATACAATTTCTTTTTCTTTAATATCAAAAAACCAAAAACAAATTATAATTATACAGGTATCAAATGAGAATGTCAAATAATTATATAAAAGAATAAAAATGATGAAATGTATAAAATAGAGATAAGTTACTAAATTATAGATCAAAGAAAATTATTATATTTTTTTTGAATTTTCTAATAAATTAAAAATATTTTAGTAATTTAAAGCAGATATGAGTACTGAAATAGATATGAATAATTTTCTTTGAATTTTCTAATAAACTAAAAATATTTTAGTAATTTAAAGCATATATGAGTAGTGAAATAGATACGAAGATAATGATTAGACAAATATATACATATCATCTTTTATTCCTATACCTAATTTTAAAAAAATCAAATATTATTTTTACTTATTTCCGGTCAATATAAATTTTATATTAAAATTAAGACGAGTTCGAAGAATTTCAATAAAAAGATATTCATTTACATCCCGAGCTTCAATTTCCAAGAAGACATATAGAATTATTGTACGTTATAGAATCATACCATAACATATGAGTTCGTAGTATTTAAACAATCATGGAAGAGAGGTGTGGTCATGGTCTAAATTTTTAATTTAATTTTAAAAATTTGTATAATATAATCCCTTATTTATTGAAAGAATACATCAATTCAGTTGTTTTGCAATTAAAGTTTATGCAAAAACCCTTCTATAAAACAATAAATTTATAACAATTTTAATTAATTGAAAATAAAGTATGAAATTTAATTTATGAAAAACTAAATCGGCAACCGAAAATCTTAAATTTTAAGCCTACGGTGAAGAGAACATTTTCATAATTAATTCTTTTTATAATGTATTATTTTTTGCCTCATGTTTTCTAACTCAGTAAACCAAATATTAATCTCATTATTACGACGAGTTTTTGTACATTGCAAAAATCGAACAGAGTGTACTTACTATTTCAATCTATCTTATTTATATTGTACTAAGATACCTTGAAATTTGTAAGGAAATTTTATATCAGTGCAAAAAAGTTAATATGGAATCTAAAAATCAAATAGGTTTATTTACAATAATAAGTTACATAATTTACTTACAATTTCTCCAAAGAATTGTAACCATTCAAAGCTTCAGAAAAGTTTGTAAATGAGGAATGAGAATCATACGAAGTTATCTCAAGTATAAGTTATAGTATAGATGTTGTTTTATGTGGTTCTAGCAATATACTTTTTAACACTTTCATCCAATTTTAATTTCAATGCAAGAATTTAATGACTTACATTTTAATATTTTTTTTATTTTAATTTTTCAAAATTTAAATAATATTTTTTTTAAATTTTGTGGATCAATTTAAATGTCGAATTTTATATCACATTTTTAGTGAAAACGTTTTACAATAATAATTTTAGGTCTTTTGATTGAACAAAAAGTTTTGTTGAATCTATGTGGGGATGAAAATGTGTGTTTGGTAGGCAAGCATCAACCAAATATCTGGTCACTTTTTTTTTTTTTTTTCTTTTGGATGTCAAGAACATGCGATGCTGCCATTGAGTTTCGTGGTGCTCCTTTTGTACCCATCTACGAGCACAAATAACGGAAATGGTAATCCAACATTTGTGTCTACACAATCTTAAGCACATTCTTCATGTTTGTGAAGGCAATTTTGTCTATCACACAAAAGTTGTAAATATATTTTTCTAAAGTATCTTTTGAACGGATGTGATTCCTATTTTTGTCCTTTTAGTGTTTAACTCATTTTTTTTAAAATATTTTTCAATTTACTGATTAATTTTTCTAAGAGTGATTTGATCAGTAAATTGGAAAAGATTGGAAAGAAAAAACACGAGTTAATGATGAATTAGCAAGTTAAAAATATTGGAGAGAAAAAACACAAGCTAATCGGTGAATTAATAACAAAAAGATGAAAATAACAATCATATCATTCGTTTGATAACAATCTCATATCAAAGTGTACTTAAAAGAAAGTAAAAAAGTATTAAGTATTAAATAAAATAATTAAAAACAAAACTCAATTAAAAAGATCTAAATTTATTTATTATGTAACTTACTTAATTTAGTAAGCATTAAAATTCATTTTTTTACGTATTTAGCATAAATATATTTTTTTTCCTAAAAAGTTTATCCTTAACTTACAGCTTGTACTTTTTTTTTTCTATGAATATGAGAATTAGCATCTAGAAGTCCATGAAATATTTTCTATGACAAAAATTTCGTATGCCTACTCCATTGTTTTGTTGGTCAAGAGCCAAGTGCGCATCGTGCATATATGTAAAAGAAATAGTGTGTTACATATGACAACTTGATCATTTGGACATTTTTAATTATGATCAAATACATTTTCTACAATAAAATAATGTTTTCAAGTATTTTTTTTTTCAAAATCAAAAAGCAACCAAGCAATGATTATTTGAAAAGAAAAAACGATGTGATCTGTTATGAGAAATACTTTTTCGGATTATTTTTTAAAATGTAAGTGTTGACTGCATTTTGTTTTTAATTTTTTTTTTGTCTGAACATTTTTAAAATGAATTTTAGTTGTCATCTATGGTTACATGTGTGCCAAATTGTGAGAGATGATTCTATAAATTATGTGTTTAAAATTATATTTTTTGTTATTTTATTCTTTGAAAGGTTTCATCCCTATGCAAATTAAATTCTTAAAAGGATAACATAGTTTACAATTAGTTTGACAATTTTGTATGATAAAACTTTCTTAAAGATTAACTTGTATAGACATGCACTTTCCAAAAATCAAATATATTAAAGGACACTTTGATACCTTGAAATGCATGATTCTTGTTGCCTCTCATACACCAAAAGTTTGTAATCTCTGTAATATAGTTTTTGAGTAAATCCTCTGTCATACTAAACCTCTATCAAAAACATTGAAATCAAACAAATTTTATGCCAACATTGTAACTACAAAAGCTATAAAAGACAAGTTTTTCCAAAACTAAATTCTTAACAGAAGTACAAACACAAACTGACATTTCAATCCATGGAGCATGGTGCAGTAGCTAGCTACAACATCATCACTAGTGCAAAGAAAAAGCTTAAAAATGAAAAATCAAATAAGCTAAATAAGCCATTGGAAATACTAGTCTCTCACTGTACACTAGTACAATTACCATAAACTCTCAAGTCTGAAGAGAATGAAACTAAAGATGAAAAAGCTTAAAAAGCTTTACAGTGAGAAGAACATCATGAGGAGGCTTGTACAGACATGTTTGTGCATACCACAAAACAAGTGTTTGATTGAATTCAATTAGGATGAAAAATCTCAAAGCCTCAGAGTGAGATCAGGAGATGCAGATGTCTGTGCTGGAGGAACAGCTGCTACAAACCTAGTACTTGAACTATGAGCATGTGCAGCATCATGCCTCAAATTCACAATGCCACCCCTTCCATCTATCTGTCTGAAACTGCCAGGCCAAAACACACCAACATCATCATCTTCCACAAAGATTGGTGTCCGAAAATAGTCTTTTCCAAATTTTGCTGCAGCCCTCATATCAGGAGCCCTCAGTGCATGCACATGTCCTTGGTGCATGGCAGCATGAGCTTCAAGGCCAAGAGACCGAAAAGCAGAACCATGCAGAGGCAGAGATGCTAAGCTTGTGTACCTTTCAGTGAACATCCCCATTCGCATTGCACGCTTTGCCATTGTCCTCTCCCTTTTGTGAGCATTCTGATGGCCACCTAATGCCTGCGAGCTATAGAATTTCCTCCTGCAATAGTTACAAGAGAAAACTCTCGGAACTGCCAATGCTGAGGCATTAGTTTCACCTCCTACTTCACTTGTACCTTTCAACTCTTCATCACTGTGATTCAAGTTGAGGGTCAAGTCAAGGGACACAAAACCCGAATCAGGATCAGAACTGGTGTTGTCCATAGTAAAATCATGTGCTGTTTCTTGTAGCGATTCATATGATCCTACTTGGCTGCATATTTTTAAACCATCTTCAGGTTCCAGGTTCAAGTTTGGTGTCATCATGATCTGCTATGAGCTAACTTCTTTCCCAGTAAGCAATTTTCAAACTTTCGCTTCAGTCAGCTTACCATTTAAGCATCATCTGCATTGATGATGAAGCACATTATTTGTTATGAGAGTAAAAGCTAAGAACATACAAAATTCTGGTGTTAATATCAAGTGGCATGCAAACGAAGCATGGCTGAGTAATTCTTTCACACATAAGCAACAATGCAACCTGTTTTAACTAAATCAGAAATCAACTTTGCAGAAAAACATAAAGACTTTGTGGGAAGTGATACACTGCAAAGGGAGAAAAACATCAGAACAGAAAATGACTACAAAAAAACACTTCCCCTACCTTAGCTCACGTAATACCAAATCTAAAAGCTGTTAAATTAATGTCTGGATACCATTATATTTAACTATTATTTAAATAACAGTTCATGCAAACACCAAAGCTATAAACAAAACAAATTTTGCAGTTTGAGCCATGCAGGGTATAAACATGTATTCAAAGGAGAGTCACAAAGTAAAGATGAAAGAATAATAAAATATATAAAAGAAAGAGAATACTTAGAATTGCATGAGTAAGAAATCAGAAGGGATATTAGTGGAAAAGAAGTAGAGAACATAAAAAAGTAAATGTAAAAACTTTTTTGCTATTGTAGCTGACTCAAATCTTCAGTGACAAAGGTTTGGTGTCTTGTTTGCTAGACCAACTCTCAGAAAGTTAAAACATTGCTCTTATCATAGATGCAGAGGGTCTCATGAGCTTCCAATATGACTTTGTTCCTTGGTCCAAATGCATTTCAAACATATTTTTCTATAATTATTGAAAAAAACTATAAGGAGCACTTAAGTTTCAATCACTGAAAAGAAACTAACAGAGTTCACCCCATAGAGTATATGACTGAAACATAGGTGTATACTTTGAATAAAACCCAACATAAATGAATTCATTGAGTGATTGATGGTAAATCTTGATTGTTGTCTTCAGTCACTAGCAAGACTTTCATCATTTTTCTACCCTTGTTTGCCATAATTTATTTTCACCCATCAACTTTAAAACACACTATTGGACTCATCTGAACTACACCCACCAGCCTTAGGCATTATTACAGCCCTAAAGCATAAGTTACACACTTTTTGGGATAAAGGGTAAAAAAAAGATAAAATGGAAAAAAAAATCCCACATTTAATCCATCAAATATTAGAACTGAAAACAAAACGCATTTCCCCAAGCTATCTGAAGATACCAACCAACAGATTCCCACATTACTCATCAGTTCTTTTGACATACTTTCTCATAAAAAAAAAAAAAAAACATCTTTTGCAATGGACCAACCACCCAAGGCTTCTTCAAAACAATAAAATCAAACAGAAAATCAAAAAATTGCACAACCTCAAAGGAAAGAAGATAAAAACCCCCACCCCAACCCACCCAGTTTATGGTTCAGACCAGGAAAACAAACTTTCAGAGAAACTGAAATTTATAAAGCCAGTAACATAAAATTAGAGAACCCTCATTAATATTTCCCCTTTAGATCTAATTTTTACACTGAAACACTAAAATTAAAAACAAAACAGAGGTAAACACAAACTCCTGAAATCAACAGGCAAAAGTTTTTACTTGCACAAGGTGGAGAGAGCCTTCACTAAACTCCGCCGCAGAAGAGACTCAAAACCAGACCCCAGAAAAAAGTGAGAAAACAATGATTAAAGCAGGACAAGGCTTGAAAATGCATGTAAGAAATAGAAGACAGGGGTAAAGGAAATGCGAGTCTTTAAGTGAAAAGATGAGTGGAAAGAGGCACTTACATAGTACTGTACTATAAGAAAAAAAGGGAGAGAATCTGTAGTGAGAAGCTACTTTGGACTTTGAAGAAGAATATGAATGAACTACATGGGGGGCGTAGGTATTAATATTATACTATTGTTGGTACTACTTTTTTAAAAATTCACCACTAAAAACTAAAAGGAGATAAGATTACAGAGAGAGAGAGAAAGGGAGGGTGAAAATAATGGAAAAGCTGAGGAAAGAGAAATGAGAATGATGAAGGGAAGTCAGAGAAGTCAGATAGCATGCATAAACACTAGAACCACTTCTTTTGTCCAATTTTGAAGTTTCTATACGTAGTTCCATTTTTCTGTGCTTTTGGGTCTTAATTGAGGATCAGTGAGGGTCTGTGAGTACAAAAATATGGACAAGCAGAAAGACAAAGAAATTAATTTGGGTGCTTTGTGTGATACCCCACTCAACCAACCAACACAACAAGACATGGTCATATCATATCATAATATATAGTGTGCTTCTTCGGCTTCCACTAAGAAAAAAAAGGAACGGTCCATTATATTCAATAATAACAGTAACAACACAGCATTTCAATTCCTTTAAGCCACATAATAATATACTAATAAATTTTCTATTCTTTGTATTGTTGGAACATCTTTCTCCATGCTATCATTAACCTACCTCTCTCTTTGTCCTACTCAGATATCTTACATGGACCCCCATAACTCCCCTTCTACCCTTTCTCATTTCCCAGTTTTTCTTTTTTATCAGAATCACTGAACTAGTTCATGTGAAGTTAATTTCATATTTTTCTTTCACTGTTGCAGATACCAAAGAATGATCTTTAGTCTATTTTCTTCACACAAAACCAAGTACAAATTAGTTTGTGGGTTATGCATGTTGCATAACAGTTGCAATTTGGTGTGCACAATAAAAGAGAGACACACCTGTTCTGCTGCACAGGAGTGACACGATTTGTTGAGCAGTAAACAACTTTTTAGGGTTTGTCGTTTTGGTAATGTTGTTTTTTTATATGTCTAATCTAAAGTACAGATTTATTTGACTTGCACAGTTCGAAAAACCTCAGTCGAATCAACTCTGGATGATATGTTGGGATTACAAATTGGAGAACCTTTTATTTTTGGTCTAGATTAGATTTATTTTTTACAGGTACTAGATTATTTTTCAATTTTTTAAAGTTATTTTAAATGTACTTTTTAAGGTGGAATAAAACTAAAAGGAATTATCATTCACATATGGAATTATTTTATGAGACTAATGGAAATCTAAATACATGAGAAGAGTTTCAGTAAATTTTTTATTTTTAATTTAAAAAAAAATTATCCTCTAATTTCAAAATAGTCTATTATAGAAAGTTGACACATTAGGGATTAAAATAGAGAATTAGAAAAAAAAATACGAGTAAAATCAACCCTGACCTAAATTTAAGAAATTAAAAATATATTGAAGCAAAATAAAATAAAGTATGTTTTCCTTTTGAAATATGCAAGTATTATTACATTTTTTTTCTCCCCTAAAGATATGGTTTGGTTGAATTAACTACATATCACTAAAGAATATTCTTTAGTAAATTAAGCTCTCTCATGACAAATTGAATTTAATACACTTAAAAATATTCAATAAAAATATAATTTTAATTAAAATATATACTAAAATAGTTTTAATCAAACAAATTGTCTTTCACAAGCTTGATGTTCCATAAATGATTCGTTTAATAGATAAAATATTATAAATGAAAGTTGAAGAAAGAGAATTTATGGTCGAAAAAATATTATAAAATTGACATGTTTTTTTTTAAAGTTTAAATTTATTCATATGGGTTTAGCATAAAAATTTATGTTTTAATAGAAATTATTAGAATTTTATAGAAAATATATTATGAAAAGGGGTACTTTTTATCCATCAAAGAAAGAAAAACTATATTTTAAGCTTAAATCATTTTTAGTTTATAAAGTGAGTGGATTTTAATTTTGTAAAATATTTTCCTTTTGTTTTTTTCTTTCCAACATTTAAAACAGAAAAAGTTAAAAATAAGAATAAAAGATTATGATAGAAAAGAAGGGTATATTTCAAAATAAAATATATAACAAATGCAATACTCAAATATTTTTTCTGAAAAAAGTAGTGTAATTTACTTAATAAATAACTACTCCCTATGTCAATAACTTCTATAATCCCTATTTATGTGGGCAAAACTATTTTGGTGTACATTTTTATATGTTACATTTTATTCTTGAAACTGTAAATATTATTTCCCTTTCATAATCTTATACATATTTCTAAATTACTTATATCATTCAACAAAATGTCTCTTTTTTTTCATTGATTATATATGAAGGGAATACATTATATTCTTTCATGATTTTGATGTACACATTTTGTTTATTCTATTTAATCTTATGACTATCATTATTATTTATCACAATAATCTTATTTATACTATCCTCTAATAATATAATTAATCCACCCACTAATCACCTACTTAACATGTAATTATCACTAATTTTTTTTAGTGTAGAGACATGGATTTGCCTTCTTTTCACTGTCATTAAGAGAACAGATATGGTGAAACCACTACAATCCTTTTCTTTTGCTGCACAAACTGCAATGTCTTAACTCTGTTGGACCACCAACCAGGTACGAGGCAACTTTAACACTACTTCTCTCTTTTCTAGATACAAGGATTAAGAGAGGAAAGGGATCCATATATATATATATATAAAGACAAAAGAAAGGACCACATTCTGGTTGCTGCATTTAGTTTATGTTCACATCCCCAGATGTTTTTTTCTACATGGTAAATGGGGATTTTGATACAGTGTAAATGGATAGCAATTTAGTTTTTGAAAAAGAAAAAAAAATGTTTTAGTCCTTAAATAAGTAAAATACATAAATTATTCAAGATATTTCATGTGTACTTCATATATCTCGCATTTCACACTCATTAACTCTTTTTGGTGAACTTTTTTCCATGATGCGATTGCATGTTTCGTCCCTTGTTGGAGGTCACTGTCACTCTCTAAAGTCCTTTTCACCACTTTGAACTGTTCACCGTCCTCAGAGATACCATAACCCTTCTGAACAACATTGATTAAAAAAGTTATAGTAGCTTATTGCAAATGCTTCGCCACTGACATTGATTCTGATGGTTCTTGGATACTATATAATTTCATATAGCTTTTATAGAAAAATTTGAAACCAAATAAAAAAAAGAAAAAAAAGTTCAAAATGGGTGTTAAACCAAACAAGTTTATTGTTTTCATTTTTGATTTGTTGTTTTACCAATAAGCTATGGTGCCCTTTTTAAAGTTCTTTTACACGCACGTCTTTGTGATGGGCAATAAGCAACTTTTTTTTTCCCTTTGTGATGGTGCTTCTTACACGTACAAATTGTAATGACCTCAAGATAGTCATTGAATTTTGGGAGAGTTTTTTTCTGCTTACTTTGGCATTTAGTTACTCGTGATCTTTGTTTCTATCAAGCAAATTAAGTGAAGAGGGAAAAAGAAAAGTTTTTAAACCTTCTTAAGGGACCAGAGAGTTTATTGTAGCTTTGTGTATGGTTCAAATCGTCATTTTACTAAAATGATAATACTTTAAATTTAAATATGAAGATTGTAGCAATATGATAAAATTAAAATATGGTGATTCTAAAAAGTGATGCCAACTTTTTAAGCACGAACTGCTATCATAATACAAGAGCAAATATATAGTATAATATGTGTAATTTTTATATTAATTATGTCAATGATGATATTTTTTTAGTAAGCATGCCAAGTCAATAAATAATATAGAAAAATAAGTATAAGTGTTGAATCCACAAGAAATGTTATTAATTGAGAACTTCAGCTAGTGTAGTAGCTTAAGCAAAACATGTTTAAGGATTAAATACAGAACAAATTGCCGTGAAGGTATTGAGTTGTAAAAATAAACAGAAAACAGAGTATAAATGTAGTAATGGAGAACTATCTTTAGTTGCTTAATACAGCCATTACAATGTAACCCATTCATGTGTTGCACGATATAGAGGGTATCAGTATCAGAGAGGTTTATTTATAAGGTTTTACCCTTTAGGCGAGTTGAGATGAACCTCCAAGGCTTTGAATGCCCAGAGTCCAGTCAAGACTGTGACTTCCACCGCCAACAGG
>Ga0099825_1004194_pt1 | contig 18965 bp, 10 predicted proteins | sample SiratroredBW_FD_76838 | JGI IMG/M metagenome (GOLD analysis project Ga0099825, IMG submission 76838) | Root nodule microbial communities of legume samples collected from California, USA - Siratro red BW | ecosystem: Host-associated > Plants > Roots > Nodule | place: USA: California | collected... | reverse complement strand
TGATTATTACATTATTAATGTTGTTAATTCAACAATATACTAGAACCAACCTAATTAGTTATATATACAATCAATTATATTAGTATCAAATACATATATTTTCATATATTGTTTACATAATTTATTATGTTTTAAACATAATCAAAATTATGAGAATATTTATAATTTTATTTAATAACTATACTTAAAACATAATTAGTTAATACTCATTGTTAAAAAAAATTAACAAATTATCATTAATTTTATAAAGTATATTACTAATTTTTTAATTTATTTTCTAATATATAATACAAGGAGGACACAATTCTAATTAAAAAAATACAAGTTGATTTAATACATAGTGAACTCAATCACATTCACTTACAAATTTACTTACAAAATTTCTACTTCTTTATCACTTATTGTAACTTTCTTTCATTCAATTTAAACATCTTCATTTTCATTTACCTTTTTTTTTACCATTTTTTTCCCTTTCTTTCACTTTTTTTTACTTCGTCATTTTCCATTCACTCATCCAAATAAAGGATAAATATATTTAGCTTAAACTATTGATTAAAGAATTAAAATTGTAATTAACGAATTTAAAAATATATATAGTTCCATAAATAAATATATACCTTTACATTTTGAGACTTTTCTTTTTTACAACATATCGATAAAAAAAATTAACTTTAAGATTTGGTCTTAAAAAAATCTCATCAGAACATACCTGTGCGATATAATAGAAATATTTGAATTAAGACTTTGTTCTTAAAAACAAAAGGATAAATTTTCAATATCAATAATATGTATTGAAAACTGTATCATAAACTTAATATTTGTAAAAAAAATTAAAAGTGCAAATAAAATATTATAAAAAGTATGCATGAAATCTTCTTAGAACAAAATTTTTAAGAGTTACTTAAAAATAACATAACTAATTTAAAATAAAACTCCACAATTTTTTTTTATAAAACTCTTTAACGTTGCAAGTTAATAAGAATACTATTAAAATAACAATACATAATAAATGTGTATCTAATACCATGGGATTCATAATATGAGTTGGACTGAATTCTATCATTCGAGACTAACGATAATTATGCCACAATTACATGTAAAAGACAATAAATGTGTGATCTGTTATTCATAAGAGATAGACTTTTCTTGATGTTGTATGAAATATAGAAATTTTATCATTTGAAATAGAATTTTTTTAACAATAGAAACTTTTGTTATATTTTTGTTTTGTTTCAACAGTTTGAAATAAATAATAGTATTAGTTTTATATATTAAATGGGTTACTATTGTTTTTTTGGTGAAAGTTATCATTCATTAAATAATTTTGTCTGATGTGATGAGTGAGACATAAATGCTCTACAACTAGTTGTTGACTTTTGTCACTATGTCTTATGTGATGAGTGAGACATTTTAGACTGAAATATGACTATAGACAAATTGGACAGTACATAACATTTTTGTTTCTAAAACTTGATAAAATAATGTTTTAATAAAAAAATGCCAGAACGATAACCACTCTCACTTTCGCACAAATAATTTTGTTTATTTGTCACTTTATTAAAATATCGTATTATAATTTAATTTAAATATCATTCTCTTGCATACTGTTTTACTGAAGTATATCTGTGATGATGATATTGAATTACATTATAAAAAAAATTATTGTTGTTTTTATTATTTGTTATGAAATATTAAAAAAATAGTAATTGATAAGCATATTGTGAGATGAAAAGAGATAGGAAGTACAAAACTCACTTTGATGATAATCGAATTAAAATCTCTATAAAAATTGAATTAACACCTAACGATCAAGCATTTCAAGAACTATATAATTCTGAGCCTTTTTTTTTATTATTATATTGAGGGATGAATAAGAGATTATTCTGGTTAAAAAAGGCATATATTTTTGTTTTTCAAAATATTAATTGTTAAATAATAAATGTGCCTAATAATGAAAATATAAAAATTTCCAAGAATAGTATTAGTTTGAAGGAATAAAATATTGTTTTAGAATTAAAATTATTTAAATATTAGAAGTAGCTGTTTCAGACGTAGTAACGTATTAACATTTTCTTTACAAAAAAAATCTATTAGAAGTTTCTATTGTTATTTACATTATTAAAAGTTAACGGTCGCACACCTAACTTTCTTTTTTGACATTTTTAAGAAAAAATCATAGAAGTTATCTCATTTGCTCACATTTCTACTTTTTTTTTTTTATTTCTTGAGGGAAATTGCTATAAAATGTCAAAATATATAATTTTTGTCCTTAATTGTCCACGCAAGTTCGAACCATGCTAGAAGGAATTCCATGTTTTGAATCTTGCTTACTTTTATTACCATTGACCAATTTCTTTTTCCTGCTAATATTTACAATGAAGTAGGTGTGTTTAACTATTAAAAGGTATCAAATTACATTAAGTCTAACTTCTATCAAATATTGCATTATTAAATATCTTTCAATCGTGTCATGTTTTTTTTTTTTTCAAATTTATTGTTAAATTGAAAGCTACTTTCATATAAATCATTTTTGCAAAAGAATTATGTATTATTATTGGATTTGGTTATATATTATTTTCAAAATTTACCTTTAATTTAAAACTTCATTTCATATAAATCATCTATATAATAGATGATTTTCAAAATATATTAAAATATGAATAATTTAATCATTTTATTATTATTTTTAATCTTAACAAATTATATAGAGTATTATTATTGTGATATGATAATTTAACATTTGAATAAAAAAACTTTTTATATAAAAATATTGAAAAAAAATATTTTACAACTCCTAATCGTAATATATATATATATAACTTGTTTTCAAAAGTTGTCTTATTGACTAACTATGCTGTTTTTCTTTTATATGATTTGGTTGGTATATCTGTTCGACATTAAAATCTTTTCAACAAAAAATACATTGAAACCCTAGACTTTTTTTTCCATTGACAATTTGTTTCGAACATTGAAATTTAAATTGAGTTCAAAACCAAATGTTTAAAAAAATATTAAGATTCTTCAACTTATACCAACTCATGTCTGTATCAGAACCTTTACCAGTTTATTTTATTTTATTTATTTATTTAAAAATCGTCATTTAACTATATACAAATATGAATTTGGTGTAATGCTGTGCTGTTTCCCTTAATTGAGACAAATGGTTGAAGTAGTGAGCCACTATACACATACCTCAACTCATTTTTGTAATATACTCTCCTTTAATTTCTTTTCTTCTCCTTTAATTTCTTTTCTTGAAATAATAACTTTATGATAACTTATTAATATATCCCTAAAAATAATTAAGAGTACATTAGCATATTAGTTTTCTTTTAAATGATGACTCAGTAGATTTTTGTTGATCTCAATAATTCAGTCCTTTTTATTTGTTCAACAAAGACTGACACATTTATTCAAGTCAATTTACGTGACTATGTGGCCAGCTGAGTTGGTTGCTCTGATTTCAGTTTTTTCAAACTTATTTTTGAATTTTTGGTTTTGTAAAAAAAGAAAAATTAGGTCAAATAATTTTTAAAATTTTTCTTTGAAAAACAACCTTTCTGGGGAAGAAAAAAAAAATAAAAAAAAGAAAGTTTTTGAATGCAGATTCTTTTAGTTATTTTTTTCTAATTTTTTTAAAGTTTAAATATAAAAATCTAATAACAAATTTCTAAAAAATTTAAATGGAAAACATCTTTAATAAGATTTAAAAACTATACAATTTCCAAATATTTTAAATTTAAACTCTCTCTCAAAAAAAAAAAGTTTGAACCATACAAATATTTTAATGTGTAAATACACATTTAGGGCTTAAGTTTATGCCAGCTTTACGTAAAAAAAAAAGTAAAAACTGACTGTTAATCAATTAATAATGATAATGAGTATGACTCTTAAAAATAATCATTACAAAAATCAATAACCTTACCATTTATGAAAATCTAAGATAGAATCATAATGAACTAGTTTCCATTTTCAGTTCAATAATATTTTATTGGATATTTTAATAATCTTCATTTTATTTTCTTTGATTTAGTTAGTGATTTGAGAAAATTTCAAACGTGCCACTTATTGACAATAATAACACTATTAGTACTACTAATAATAATAATTTTGATTAATTATTAGATTATCTTTAACTACCACTTGAATATTATTTCAATTACTCCATTTTTTGGGTGTTGTTTAAAGTTTTATAAAAAAAACAAGAAATAAAATAAATTTTCTTAACTTTAATAAAATATTTATAAAATTTATATTTTACTTTTTTATTTTTACATCATAATAAGTGCAGACTAACTAAAAAATAATTAATTGAATAGAAATAAAAATATTTGAAACTTACACACTAGGATCATAAAACAAATAAAGGATCGGTATTGTCTAATAATTTCTCCATTAAGTTACATTCCAATTAGCTTACTTATATTTTGAATATATTAACTATAATAGAACTTACAATGATTTTTTTTTTGGGTACTAACATTACAAATGTGAAGTATTAAATGAACTTTATTAAAACCTATAAGATTAATTAATCTTTAACAAAATATCTATTCTCAGTTTCAACCAAAATTGTATTTAAAAATCTGAGTTGCATACAGTAATGTTTACTGGTTTGATTATGCAGAAGCTTGCAATTCTTGATTTTCAAAGCATTCCTCAACAGCTAAGCGGTGCAAGTTCAAGGCCCACCCAACCTACCATTTTATTTTTCTTGCACCAAAGTTATGGTTGGAAACAAACACCATATAATTAACATTCCTACATTTAGATATTTCTTCAACAACATGGAATTAGACAACTATGACATGTTCATGACTCATGAACAGCTTTGGAAACACAAGTTACTGCATAATTTCTGAAGCCATAAAGCACTCTTTGTCTGTTACAAATATAGACAGTTAGGAACTGCAGGGCCTTTTCATCTCTGGATATTGATGGATGCTACACGTAAGATATCAAAAAATCAGACTAGGATTATAGGATTATAGGTGATTGTTCTACAATGCTCTAGTGAGACATACTTATCTAGTTGTGTACATGCTATTATGTGTAAAATATTATAGTTTATGTTAGAAAAATGGTGCAATTTGTTAACTACTGCATGATTCAAGAGTTCAACTGTACTAAGTTTAGTCACCAGGTGCTAGAAGTTTAGTTTGAAAAATTGGTTGTTTTGACTTTTGGATTGGAACAGTAGAGGAGCCAAAAAGGAAATCAATTGATGGGAGAAAAACAACTTACGTAGGAGGGTACCTGCTAGATAATGAAGATATGCTTAAAACGACATGTGTTCGGATCTTAGGTAGCCTGACTTTGATTGAAATGAAGTACATGAAATCCGTGTTATTCAAGATTTGAATAATTGAATGCATGCTAGCAAGATGGGACGCACGTATTTTTCTTTTCATTGCAGTGCCGTGATTCTGTGGCATTTCCACTTCTTTTACTTTTCATTTTTCCTCTGTTATTTTCTACCTTTTGTTCTATTATTACTGTTGCGTGTTCTATTATTACTGTTGCTTACCTTGGGTTAGTTTCTTCTGGGGTATTATTCACTTAACCAACAATGACCACATAGTATATTGTTTTTCTGAACTCATCTCAGTAGGCAACCTTTTAACTTTTATTTCGGCCTTGCGGCTTTCTTATGGATACAGAACTAATAATTAGTTGAATTCATCAATACAATCTTATGAGGACTTTTCCTCATATTTGAAGGAGAAAAAATAATAAAGAAAAAAAAGTGAGGAAATGAAAAGAACATAATACTATGATTTGGATCTGGCTATGAAATCTCCTATATACACTTGACATCCCTGTGTTGTTATTTGTTTTATTGTCAAGACTACCCCTTTGGGTTTCTCTTGGCCAAAAAGAAGGGAAGAGTTGTTGATCTCCCTTGTTTGGTTATCCAATTGCAATATGATCTTTGTCTTTATCCTTTATACGTGGAAAGTGTGGAAACCAATTTTGAGAGCTTGTGAAGGCATTCTTTACATATTTAGAAAGCTACTATAAAACCAGGGTTGGATATGTGATTTGTTTGAGTGATATTTAGTATCTACTTCTTGGAATATAGTGTGATGGGTAAACCATTTTGGGGAAGAGCAAAAGGTCCATATTGAATCCCATTCTTTGCACCCACAACAGACCACCTGCACCAGAAAAATAGAAGCAACACTTTAGAAACCTTCTAAACCCCCTAATTTGGAATATGTCTAAAAAATTGTTGCAATGAGACACTGTTATTAGTGAGTAAGTTTTACCAACCTGAACTTTGTGGTGAGATGATGTAGGAGCACCAAAATCTCCAACTTGGCTAATTCATTCCCTGGACAAGCGTGGATCCCACTTCCAAATGGCATAAAAGTATTGGGTTTTGGTGCAGCCTGGCAAATCATTAAACAGAATCTGTCAAGCTCAGGACTTTGTAAACAAAAAACCACTGTAGGTAAACATAGTTTCACCACAACAATTACCTCAAATCTTGAGGGATCAAATTTTTCTGGTTCCTTGAAGTTGTCTGGACTGTGGTGTATGTTCCTAAATAGAGGTAGCACTTTCCACCCTTTCGGTATAAGATATCCTAAAGAAAACAATTAGCAACATGTGAGCCTAACTGAGAAAATGAAAGGAGAATTTTGGGCTATAAACTAAATATCAGATTTGGTTATTGACCTTGATATTCAACATCCTCTACGGCTTCTCTGAAAGTAAAAGACAAAATTGAAGCAACTCTTAGAGTTTCCTGAATAACCCTTGAAGTAATAGGCATCTTTTTGGTATCTTCCCAATTCAGACCCTTATCCTCTGCACTTTCTTCCTTGGTCTTCAATATGCACTCTTGTTCCTCCTGTAAAGTCCAAAAATTTAGAAAGTGTCAGGACTAAGGGATCAAACCACTTTAAGTAAGCATACATGGGCATCTTCTCTCTTCTTCTTACATCATATTATTCATTACACTTTCACTTCTTTTTCTAGTATCTCTTTCTCTTTCTAGTTGCAGATTAGATTTTGATGTGAATCATTTTTTAACAACTTTACTATTTTTATGCCCTCAAAATTGACAAAGAAAAAGGGTGGTAGGACCCAGACACTCACAGTTACAGCTTCTAGGACACTGGGGTTTTCACCAAGGTACTTGACAATCCACGTCAGCACACTGGCCGTGGTGTCGCGAGCTGCAAAAATGACGCCAATTACATTATCTGCTATCTGCTCGTCGGTGAGCCCTGCTTTCTCTCCCATGAATGAACCCAACAAGTCCTTGTAATCCTGTTTCCTCTGCCTCCTGCTAGAGATTATTTGGGCCAAGATCTGCGCAAGCTCCTTCCTCGCTTTCATCGCCTTGTGGAACAGTGTCCCCGGAACGTTAATGGGCATTGAGTTGTACCCTTGCTCCAGAGTGTAGTAACACCGTTTCAGAGCATCTCTGTACAGAATCTCTTCTTTCCCGAAAATTGAAAGCAGAGCAACGTTGAAGGTGAACTGCAATACACCAAAACCGCAAACCGTAAAAACCCCATTTTTTATTTTGATAAAAAATTTAAAAAGCTATCAACCATGGAGGAATTAGAAATTCTTTTATTTTTTGTATTAGTTATTTTGGTAAGGAAGGCGAACAGAGGAAACAGAGAGGCTCTGTTTTGGAGGGCTCACTGTTTTCATTTCAAGGAAAGTGGTGATCAAACGGCCTTCCCAGGATTTTAAGCAATCTTGAGCAATGGATTCAATGTCAGGTACGATGTTTTTTATGGCTTCTGGCATGAAGGTGCGAAGAACAAGCCTTCTCAAGTTGGCATGGTACTCTCCCTGGTGAAAGAAGATAGCTTGTTTTCCCAACATCCTCTCTTTGCTAGCTGGGAATGTTGGCTTGAAGAGTTGAGCTTTGTTGAGCACAAACTTGGCAGCCTCGGGGCTGGAAATCATCACACAGGGACAACCTAGAATGTGGGACTTGAACATAGAGCCATACCTAGATAACAAAAAATTGAGAATTGTGTAAGCGAAATTTGTCTTTGGAGCAGGTGAGAATGGAAAAGCTAAAGAATTTTCCATGAAGAATTGAACCTTTTAATTTTGGAGGCAAAGAAGACATTTGGGTCTTGAGAATACATTTGAAAGGTTTCTCCTATATAAGGCCACCCCATGGTGCCTGGTGGGAGTGGCAAGTCACGGCGTTTGGAGACAAAGGGTTTGATGAGTGTCCTGAAGAGAACAATGAAGAGAAAGGAAGCACACAAGCATAGCACGGTGCTTAGTTCCATGTCTTATGTGATTGTGATTGGTTAACAGGTGAAGGATTGTTTAGAATAAGAACAAGAAGAATGAGAAGTAGCTGGTGTGTGTGAGAAAAGAAGGTGATGATTTGAGGTATTTATAGGCTGTTAAATAGAGTGGAGGCATATGAAGCAGGAAGAGGGTGGGAAGCAGGGAAAAAGAAGGGAGGCTTTCAATTACAGCTCGATTTCCACACACGGAATCTCCCTCCAGCTCATGTTTTTCCTCTAATTTATTTCTCTCATCAAGACAGAGAAAGAGAGAGCACGTGTCACTACACTGTATACTCATACATACTTATAAGAGTTAGAGTTTGGTTGACCGTACATGTATCATAGATTGGTGTTTCTGTAGTGTTTGGAGAAGAGAGAGAACTCTGAACTTCTAAGACCAAAAAGGGATCCTTAATTTGGTTAATTAATTAATCATAGGGAGATAGATATAACCACACCAGCGACCCTTTGGCATGACAAAAGCCAAAAGTAAGGTAAACAACCTTTTCCTCTGTTACTACCATTTCCGTACAACAGGATTCTGTTAAATTCTTTAAACTTTTAATGCAACCATGTAGGCCAAAACTCTTTCTCTTGCTATTTTCTTGCAAAAGATTAACCCTTTCCAATATAAACATCTACCCTGCAACTGGGAATTGGAACATGGATTATGTACTTGTATAAAGGTAATATTCATTTTATCTTCCTTATAGAAAAACAACCTTTGAAAGTTTTACAAATTCGATAATCAGTTAGTTTACGTTAATGAAACTGATTAAACCACTTGATGTTCTTGAGAACATTTAAGAATAGAAAAGAGATCAATCCCTTGACAAAAGACTGCAATTCAAATAACTATTGCGGTACACAATTTATTGCATGAACCCACAATGTTCAATCTTTTTGTTTAACTAATCGCAGTGTCTTTCTCTCTCTTTCATAATATAGTCTGTATGAAACAACTAAAAATCTCTAACATTTCTGCACAAACAATTAATTATATAGAGAGAGATCTGAGAATTGAACTTCTGGTTACGTGTTGATAGAACATGATCATATACCATATACCATGCTAGTGTCATTTTTTTAATTTACCTGTTTTTCTTTCTTCTTTTACTTTACTTTATGCCTAACATCTCTTGGTGACACAAAAGTAGAAGGAGCAACCCATTTTGGGATATTTTTGTGTTGTAGATAATCTGAGGTTTTGGGTCAAATTTGGACAGTGGGTGACAAAATCAGAGAAAATAAATAGAATTTTCTGGCATTGGAGATTCATTGTTTGGACATTTCAACTATGTGTAGTAGGTTTGAGGGTGTAAGTTGAGCCTTTACATTAATTAGGCTGCCACCCACCTTAAACTAACTCACCCATTCTGATGAATGGATGAAGCACAGAATAAAAGTCTTCAACTGGTCCCCAAATCATAAATTTCTATTTTTTCTTATGGTAACTTCAATTTTTTTACTGTTCCTGCATTTGTTGATCATGCAATCACTTTTCAAGACAATAAATATACTCCTTCACCTTGTTTGAAAGTTGACATTTTATTACAAGAAAGTGAGTAACAAGTGTTTGAATTTATTCTCATATTCTTTGTTTACAACCTAATGTCATGCCAAGGAAAATAACAATCTTAAACATATTTTAACTTACTTGTCTTCTCAAAATTAGATTTTTCAAACAGACTATTGAATATTTCAAAAATTATGTAAAATACTTTTATTAATAACATATCTTCTTCTTAAAAAAAAAACAGAAAGAGCATAGCTTCTAAAAACATTGTAAAATCTAAATCGTAAAAAATATTCATCTGAAAAATATAATCTAAACTGAAAAAATTAATGAAATACAAAAACTGCTCAAATTACCTGAGAATAGTTTAGAAAAATATATACATTGACACATTAATTCGTACCCAATTTTCAAAAGAAGATTATGTAAAATACTAGCATTTTTCAAAGTCAAACTAACAAGGCCTTGATGATTGGGTTATTAATTTAAATATGAATGTAATTTTGAATTTTGGTTGGTTATTTACGTAGTTAATTAACCACATTTAGGTTTTTTCTCCCGTGACATGTCTTGTGTTGCGCCTGCTCTTAAAAGACGAATTCTGGCACAGTCTGCATCATTAAAAGAAAAAAGGTTATTAATTAATGATATTAACCCAAAATCTGTATTCCATTAAAGAATTTTGACTTAGTTTGTGTTAAATAAATACGACGAGTAGGTAGAAGTCATAGTTATAAATCAACGATTGATTTTTTCAAAATTATTGATTGCAAAAACTCATTAAACTTTGTCATTAAACCTCCCCCTTATAGATTAAACACGACACGACACGGCATTAATAATATTGTTATTTTTCTCTATAACAATTCACTATAAAAAATTACTATAATAAATATAAAAAGTATCTACTTTTTCAATTAAATTCTTTATTTTGCTCTTAAATCTTTCATTTGTTGATTGGTTGACTATTATTGTTAGAATTAATTATGAGAAAATCTCTTAACATAATCATAATGTCAAACAGGTATATTATATCCCCACATAGATTTTGAAAACTTAGGTATTACAGATGGATTTTGGACACGTTTGCATGCAGCACATGATGCATGCATGTGTTGGAATTTATCACCCACTACGTGTCAATGTCAAATTAATATATACACAGAATCACAAACTAAGAGCAATTAGGTTTTCCAAAAGTGTAGTTTTGCTTCTGATCATAGACATGGTAATCACAAAAATAAAATATCCAAGTATCGCAATATGTCAACTCTTCACTTATTGAAGAACATAGCAAAATAATTTAAACTTCAATTTGAATTGATCAGTGCATGAACTGGTCACATGATGCTATGTATTAACAAACACAGTAACTTCTTCATTTGATCTTATCATTCATCGTTTTGACTTTGAATAAGTTTATATAAATATGTATGTATAATATCTAATAATCACACCTCTTAGGGTGACATGGAGAAGATTAACCCTATGTTTTGATACACAATTCATTGAACTAATTTGGTTAAAAAAAATTATTGTTTTTTTTTCGTCTTCACAGACGCATGGAACACTGATAAGTGTGATTGTGAAATGCGAGATTGCTCAGAACTCTTGCTGACGTGAGTGTTTGAATGCTTAAACATTTATTCGTGTGAAAGCCACGTAAGTGGGGAAATTAAGGAGAAGAGATAAGGATGATCACAACTTCACTTCCTTTTTTGTTTCATGTATTTGCTCAAAGTGCGTGCATATGCAAATGCACAATTCCGAAGATTCAGAATATAAACATTGGAAAACGAATTTCAGAAAACATTACGCCTCTTTCCATTAATATTGGAGCAAGAGAGAAACTACACCACAAATTCGTATTCACCATCATCAATTCTTCTATCATATCCACGTTTGTTCAACCACACACAACCGAAGAAGAATACTAAATACTTTTGGCACACAAGCTCTTTTATTTTTGTATGTATGATTAAATAGTAGTTTTTTATATATATTTCTTGTCGGTTTTATGGGATGATAGTATAATAATTTTAGTTTAAACATGAATATATCAAAATTGAATTTATGTGGATATTATTTTTTATTGAAAATAAGATTATAGTTTGAAAGAGTGAAGTGAAGTGAAATAATTAATTATATATAATGTGGGTGTGGTCTTATCCTTCTTCACGTAAGCATGCATGATTCAGGTCAGGAAAAAAAGGGGAAGATGACATATGTAGTTGGAAGAATTAGCAGCTGCACACAAATATCTCAGCAGCTTGCAGATAAGTACAAAAGAAAAATAAAATACTAATCCATTATTTTTAGCCGCTTCAAAAAAATATATATTATGTTTTAAATAAAGAAATGATTCTAGATATATAGATTATACATTATTTTAAAATTGGTAATATATAAATTATATTTTTAGATTTATTATTAAACCTAGTTTAAAAATAATGAAAGAAACTTAAATCAAACTCAACAACTTTTTTTTTTTCACTTTAACTAATATTATATGTTATTTTTTTTAAGTTTTTTGTTTTGTAAAAACTATTTAAAATTTATAGTTGGTGGACCTGAACTTTAGTAGTTTTATTATTTTTTTATTGAATCGGTTTATGTAAATACTTTATAATATAATGGATTTTAAAAGTTATATTAAAAATAAATATGTAAATAATAGTTTGAAAGAAACAATAGATTTAGATAATGTTTAAAAAAAGTGTTCAAGTGGAAGAAAAAAATTCTTAAATTATGTTTGTTTCCATGACAGAAACATGCGAAGTGGAAAAAAATGTAAATAACTCAAAAAAACAAAATCTTCAAACATCATAAATGAAATATAATTTTATAGTTGACTTTCCATAAAAATTTTCTAAAATAGTTGAAAAAAATTAGACATAATCAATGACATTCAACAACGTAATCAATTATGTTATAAATATTTTATTATATTTATGTATATGATTAATTACATTAAAATAACCAATATAGTATAATAAAATATTTATATTTTTCATTATATTATGATACATAATTAAAGGGAAAATATTATGATAAATAAAATAAAATAATTTAAATTTTGATATTTTGTGAAGGCTATTATTTAATATTTAATTTTATGAAAATTTTTAAATTTAACTAAATACTTGTGAAATGATTTTATTATATTTTATTTTTAAAATTAATATATGAACATAAAAGTTATAAATAATCTGTAGCTGATTATTTGAATAAATTAAAATTTAATTTTTAAATAATTTTACTATTATTTTAATTTTATCAAATAATTATTTCATAATCAATCCTCTTTAAATTTTAATTATGCTTATTTATATTAAATTTTAATTTATTATATTATTTAACTAATTTAATTTTGTTTTTGTTACATTAATTATAATTTTTTTACTATTTTTTTACTTTTCTCAATCTTTCATTTATTTTTTATTTTCACTCCCAATCCAATCCAATTAAAGTATTATAGATGAGGATTGTGGTTTGAAGATACCAGAGTGAATTATTGAGCAATAAATTTAAAAATGCATTTGACTTTTCTCATAAATTTGGGTATTGATTAGTGTCACAAATAAATAGTCAACGGCTCCTAGGATCCTTCTTCTTTCCCCCACTTGTCCGGCACTACTTAATGTAAACCCATCCCTGCTGTTTCCTTTCTTCTCTCTCCCTTTTAATTTCATTCATTGTGGAACCTACATATTCTGAATTTTATCTTAAATTATAAGAATTAATACTTATATTTTAAGTTCTAAAAAATTTAAAGATAAATATCGTGTGAATTTTATAAAAAGTTTATATTAAAATAAAATTGTAAAAAAAAATAATAATATAACACAATATAAAATAAAATAAACCTTTGTAATGTTACTTTTACATTAAAAATGACTTTAACATAAATCCATCCATAAGATTTTATCCCTTAGGAAATAACGCACTAAAAAAGAAGAAACTCAATTGCTATTTTTTTTTATATATTTCATTTGTTTATTCTTATCTTACATTTAGATGATTTTCATACTTTTTGAATTTTTAATAATATTTAAATTTTGAATTAATCTCATTTTACATTTTATTAAAATATTTTGTTTGAATAAGGTCATTTAAATTTTAAATTTTTAAGATAAAATATTTTAACTACTATCAAACTTTAAAATTATTTAATATTGAATAATTAATTATAATTCATATATATTTAAGTTGATTGTTTTAGTGAATTTTGTAATACCCTATAATATATATATATATATATATATATATATCTATTTGTAATCTCGGTATCTTGATTTTCTTTAAATCCCTAGTGCTCTTATTTAATTTTAATCATATATAAATCTATATTTTTCGGAAGACTCGAATTAAGCTAGCTACTACCAGAGACTAACATCTAATTAATTTATCAAGGATCATGGTAAGTTCAAGCATCCAATAGTTTACAAGCGGTCTCGGTGTGTATAAATGCCCTCGTGTTAGTTTCTCTTAGTCTATGTGACTTAGATCATGAATGAAGTTATGATCTCTCTTAAAACATATATATCAATACTTAATACACAATTAAACAACAACTCATACACTATCCCAAATGTATAACATCACTTTCAAACTCATTTCATAATTTACATCAATACTTATCATTCAATTCATAATACACAACATCCAAGAACCTTTCCAACATAAAAAATAACATAGAATATCACTTCATACAACACATCGAGTAGTTTATAAAGAGGGTTTAAAATCATAATCACTATAGGTCCTCAATAATGAAAGATCTTTCACATTAGTTTCTAAAAGTTAATAATATTTATAAATGTAGGTACGAAGTGATAAATATTCAATACTTTGAAAATTGGTTAAATCATTTTATTGCTTTAAAACTAATAAATATAAACAAAGTTGGTAATGAGTTCAAACATGAAACTACTCCTCTTACACAATGAGCATGTAACTTACAAATCTCAGGAAAAAAGATAAATTCATATTTCAATTACATTCACTCTGTATGTAACTTACAAATATCAAGAAAAAAGATAAATTCATGATAAATAGAGGACATTTATTTCAAAACATTCTTATAAATAACCATAATGAATAGAGGACATTTATTTCAAAACATTCTTATAAATAACCATACATTTCAACCTACTCACACCATAAATAATCAATAATTTCATCAAATAATTTCTCTACAAAATAAATTGAAACTCGGGACTAGACCCCTTCACATCCATAATTTCTAACCTATAATATTATTAAAAGATTTAAGCCCCTTCACATCCAAAATTTCTTGTGAGTCTTCTTTCTTATATGTTGTTGAACTTCTCATTCTTACTTTCTCATTCCTACTCAATGTGGGACTTGGACTTACACTTTGATACCTAACAAATCTCCCCCTCAAGTGAGAGTTCCTTCTACATTGGTACACTCTCCCTCGAGCAGGGGCATTTCAAATATGAGTACCTCATTCACAAACGACCCTCACTTGTACGGTCGTTTACACACTTAAACGGGACACACTTTCCTTAAACCTCCGTCATGAAGACTTTCGATATAGGGTCAAATTGTACTCACCCAAGCCGCAAACCATCGGCTCTGATACCACTTGTTGGGTAATCAGAGGGTGCAAAACTGGGAATATCTCAGAAGAATGAGAACTGAGCCAAACCCATACAAGAGAATGACACCACCTTCAACCCAATACCTTAAGACATAGAATTTGTGGATCTTCTTTCTTATATGTTGCTCAATTTTCTCATTACTACTCAGTGTGGAACTTAGACTCATACTTGGATATCTAACATTTAAAATATAAAAAGTATGGAAAAAAAGTTTTAAAAAAAATAGGAAAAGAGTTTTTGAGAGAGGGAGAAGATACAAGAAAGAGAGAAAACGGGGCAGGGGTGCAGGAATTTGATTTCTACTATTTTTCTGTTAACATTTTTTTCTCAACTAATTAATGTCTATGTACTATTGATGTTAAATACAAAATTTTATTTTTTTAACATCAATTAGGTTATCCTGGCAAAATTGATGGCTAAATTTTTTTCCGAATTTGTTTAATTGATATTAGTTAAAAAAAATCCCATTTATGAAAAAATAATTTAATAAATATTGATCAAAAGTTTTGAATCAATATCAGAAAAAAATATAAATAACTATTAATAAGGAGTTATATTAGTTTCGTTGATAAAAAGTAATCACTCATATATTTGTGATGAATGTTAATTAAGAAATATAAACATATGTAAATAATAGACTCATCAAGAGAAAATCCTGATTAATATGAGTGAGAAATAATATTGATATACAATAATAGTAAAAATAATCCTAACAAATAAATTTAAAAATAAAAAGTAATCTTTTTAATGTTGATGAAGAAAATTTTAATTAAAGTTGATAAAAAAATAACGTGAACCTATGTTGTTAAAAAACATCTAGTTAATATTAATTGACAAAAAAATTCAATTAACAACAACTAACAGTAAGTAAGTTGATATATATAAATTAAAAAAGGAATTGACGTCAACCAAGAGAAATAATGTTAACATTGACAAATAAAAATTTTAATTAATGTTAGTAGATAAATAACTTTAACCTAATGTCAATAATAAGATAGCTTAAATGATATTAATGGGAAAGTAAACATGGGTGACCGAAATATGAAAGAAACTTTGACCAAGTTTTTAGTAAAGTAATAACATCCCGACAAAAATTGAAACCAAAGAGAGAATAAAATTGAAATACATGAATTTAGTAATATCATAAATTTCAAAGTTATACTTTTTTATTTAAAACTTAAAATTATCTAATCATAATTAATTTAATTACTATAAAAAGAATTAAATTTTCAATTTTTAAAATTTTCATCCAAATAATATATTTAATTAAAAAGCATTTCAATTTCTCAATTAAAAATAAATTACATATTATCAAAATACCATGCTAATGTATTGAGTCCACGTACCAACAATAGAAATTTCTCAATATTTTTAAACATCCCTTGTATCACTTTTGTAAAACTAGATAATTTCCAACCAATTGTGTGTTTCGGCCTAGAGTGTTCATCCAGGGTCCAATCTCAAGTCTATTAAGTGGTTTCAGAAACTTGGTTTATTTTGCTGTATTTGTCTTTTTTTTTTTTTAATGAAAGAGACACATTAACATTTATTTGAAATATCTACCTATAATTCATTAAAAAATCAAAGCTTCTTTTGTATAAGTGAATAATAAGAGAGAATGAGAATTTAGTTTGTTTTAACCTTTTTAAGTTTTTAAATTTTAAGCACTACTTGTACACACAACCTATATTACACATACCATGCATAACATGATTAATGGTTAATGTTTTTTTTTTTTTTTGTTTTCTTTTTTTTACATAATCAAATTAAATAATTTTATTAAAATTAAAATTAATAAACTCATTATCTAATAACTTTATTAGATTGTAAAGACCCGTGGTTAGAGTTCCTGTTCATGTACACTCTGACTAAAGTGTAATTTTACTTTTTAGAAACTTATTTAAAAAACTAATCAATATAAAAAGAATATTTTGTTTTACTAGGATCTATAACAAGAAGTTGATTACGTGAATAGATAATGACCTCTAATCAAACATCATGCAACATGTCTAAGGATATTTTCAGATATTTTTATAAGAACTAAGAAAAAAACATAGTATAAAGAAGTGTAGCAGAAGTAAATAGTAGTATATTCACAATCTGAGATGCAGATACATGTTGGCCCTCCCCAAATCATCATCGGAAAGAGACGCATTTTGTTCACTGATAAAAATGCAATGGTACTCCATTTTGTACTTTTTAGTTGGAGGAAACCCTAAATATCTTCAAAATATTTTTCTACTTGTCAATTTCTCATATGGATGTCTACACTGCATAACTTATCTCATTGGAAACAAAAACTTCTAGAACTATAACATATCTACCACCAATGTCAATCAAAGATGCTACCTAGTGTTGAGCATAAAGAAGAGACATGCTTTAAACTTCTCTCTCAGCAAATGAAAATAATATTATAAAAGTCTTATATCGTAATTATTTATGTTTCAACATATTTCATCAAAATGAATATGTGGTTTAGTTAGTACGGAGTTATATAAAAATAAATTAATATATTTATTGAAAGAATGTCATTTTGGTAAAAATGTCTTAATTAAGTAAATTTAATAAAGTATTTTAAAAAATTTCAAAGGGAACAGAATTGTTTTGGTCTCTTCATCACTTAGATATAAATTATGACTTGAGTGTTGAATAACAATGCTTAACCAACATCACCACTACAATATCGTTTAAATAATTGATACATTGGAACGATATTCAAGCCCTACTAGCCATGAAATTTAATTGAACTAAATCTTAGAAATTTTTTTAATTCTAAATGATTTTCTAATCAATCCTTTCCTCAACATAAATTCTTCTCTCAGTCAATTAGTTTTCCAATACAACCAAAATAAGTACAAACCATAATTACATCTCAAAATCAACATTAACATTTTATATATCAAACAATTCTTTCAACAACCAAATTCAAGACTTTCTCAATCATAATATCATTCATTGAACCCAATTCCAAAAACAGACGTGCCAATATTCAAATATACAAAATCCAATAACTCAAATTCTTCAACTTAACAACATATTTTCAACTTAACAACATATTAAGTTATAATGTTTCATTATCTAACCTAGGATTCAATTTACATTTTCAACAACATTTATTCTAAAGAATAAAATTAAACAATACAAATAACTTTCCTTACCTCTAAATAATGTGTTCCTTAATATAATTCTTCTGAAGATAGAAAAAAGTTAGAAGAATTCAAACTTATTCTCGAGAAATGTAATTCGGAAATCAAACATGTCACCATAGCTATAAACTAGTAAGGATTGAATGAACTTAATTTAATTTCTGGTAGTTTCTAAAATAAAAATAACGGACGATTATATCAATCTTTAGAGAGGTATTAAAAGATCAAAAGTTTTAGAAAAATGAACTTTTAAAATAAATGAAAAAGTGAATATATATATATATATATATATATATATATATATATATATATATATATATATATATATATATATATTTTTATTATAAAAAATAATATATTTATTATTTTTATTTTTTTTTTTTTTTTTATATTTAATATT
>Ga0099825_1004192_pt1 | contig 18972 bp, 9 predicted proteins | sample SiratroredBW_FD_76838 | JGI IMG/M metagenome (GOLD analysis project Ga0099825, IMG submission 76838) | Root nodule microbial communities of legume samples collected from California, USA - Siratro red BW | ecosystem: Host-associated > Plants > Roots > Nodule | place: USA: California | collected... | reverse complement strand
ATTTTCTTTTTCTCCATATTCCGTTATTGCTTTTTTGTGTCACCTAACTGATATTCCCTTTGACTGAGTCATGATAGTCCGTCCAAAAAATATGAATCAACCTAATCCAACCCAATGAATGTGTTAGTGTATGTTGGCATACCTATTTCAGGGCACCAAACTTGAATTTGGTCATTCCAATGCACTAATTGGAAAAACAGCAAGACTCCTGAACGTGGGTTAGGTTGATTTGAACTGTAATCCGAAAGCACACCTTTGGTTTGGACTTTTCAACGTTCTAAACCCTGCATATTATTAGGCTTTCTAAAGTTATATTTTGAAATATAATTTGTGGCAGAAATAGTGTAGAAAAAAAGTATTATTTCGAATAAATAAGTTGTCAACCATAATGACTTTCATATTTGAAATTTTTCTAAGGTTAAAGCAGTTCCGATGACAGTTTCTTAATTAGAAAATGTTTATATGGCATGAATTTCTTACCCTTTAAATATGGGTTTATTGTATAAGAAATAATTTCTTTATTATAAAAAAAAATTATTAACCCTTAACCATCATATCGAGATAGAGAAAAAGATAAATAAAATTGTACTTATCGACTTATTAGATTTTTTTTTTCATTAAATTTTCAATATTAAGAGGCTATATATCTGTGTACATTTATCGACCTATTACATTCATGTTCGTGAGTTGCTCTATTGTTTGTAATTTCCAATAATATTTCTCCTACAATCAAGAGGGTTAAAGATTTGCTAATGGTACTCATTAACACCTAAACTAAAATAAAACATTTTGTAGAAGGCAAATAAATCTATACAACAACTAAAGAAATCATATAATTAAGAAAAAAAAATAAGGAATGACAAAAATGTAATTGCAACCCTAGAGAGGAAAACTTCACTATATATACAGAAGAAAAAGTCCTAGAAATTCAAAACACAAATACAAGGGTCTCAGGACAAAAACTAATAAAAAGAATGAGAAATCTCAATACATTTCAACATGTAGATTTCTAACAACAACAAATATAAAAATAACCAAAACTTCATACCGTTGAGATATACAACAGAAAGGGTTTGAAGATCGACATGGGGTTATAATAATAAGTTATAAGTAAATCAGAAAAAAAGAGTTAAAAATACCATATTGAAAACTTCTTTTTCATTATCATTATCTAATGCAATTATAAATCACTTTTCATACATATTAATTCTAAATTATATTATATTATATTCTTGAATTGTATAATTTAATATTGATTAATCTTAAACCTAAATTGTCTTATAAACAAAGTTAAATTATTCTATGATAATCTTCTCTATGGTAGCATGCCCAAATTTTAAACTTTAGCAGTACAATTGTTTAAACTTTACCAGATCGGATTGAACTTAGATAAAAAAAAGGTAAAGTATGACATGTAAATAAGGTACAATGTGAGGAATAAAAGTAATATATCGTACACATTGGAATAAGATTATTGTTGAAAAAACAAATAGTCGGATGTCAACATAGCATGTCAAGAAAATATAAGGTACTTTGTGTATATGATAAGGTTTATCGGTTTCAATTCCTTCATAAGAGAAAAGAACATTTAATGAAAAGTAAAACGATAATGAATGAAAAGTTTTAATTTTATGGAAAGATATTTTCCTTACTTGTGCACATATTAATAAAAAAATTATTATCTCTCAATTTTGTAATTTCTTTTCTTTCAATCCAATATTTCTCGTATTCAATCATTTTCTTAGATGATTTATGAATTATTAAAGATAATTACTATATAAACTATACTTAATGTGTTATCATGTCCAATACTCTCTTCTAATAGATTATCTTTCTTTAGTTTTTTTTAATATTTTTTTTGAGCAATATCTTTAGTTTTTTATCCAATCGTTCTTTATTAAAATGATAACTATTTTAATAATACCTGCAACAAGAAATAGTTCTTTCATTTTTTCACAAATTGAAGTTTTTTATCTATGTCTCGTTAATAGCAACTTTAACAAAAAGCAACAAGGACTTTTCCAAATATATATATTTTTATATAATTTTAAAAAAATATTTAATATATTTTTTTCGTTTTTATCATTGCAAAGTGAATAAAATTATAAATTCAGGATAAATAAATAAATTTTAAAATATCATTTATCCAACAATTAAACATTGATTGACCACTTCAATAATTCACCTAAAGTTTTAAGAGAATATAAAAAGCAAAGGAAAAGTGTAAAAAATAATGAAATTTTAAAAATTAAATTGAAAATGCACTATAAACGTTAATATCGTAAACATGTTGAGTTAGTATTAACAGTATCAGAAAAAAATAAATTTATTTAAATAACATTTTGAAAATGTAAAAAAACGAAAAAAATATGAAATAATATAGTGAAATTAGATAATTAATGTAGAAAATAATTTATATTCTCATAAAAATATGAGAAACTTACTTTTTGGTTATGTTAGTAAAAATTGTGTAAAACATGTCTAAAGAAATACTCAATAATATATATTTATAATAATTTAAAACACATGAGAGTATCTATTTTCACCCTCAATTTTGTAAATGAAAGAATGGTGAAGTAAAACAATGCTTTGATAAGTTTTATTTAAATAATATAATTTCGAGTTTTTGTCTAAACAAGTGAAATTCAATTATACTTTGAATCAACAAGGCACTAATAAGAGAGTATAATAAGACTCTTATTCATACCTTCTTAAAAGAATTATAAAAAAGCAAAAGAGAAAAACTATTTACCAAAATAAACAAGCATCTCAAACAATTCATTGGTAATATAAAATAGAAATAATGAAATATCTCAAAATAATTTATTAAATAAAGTTTACTAATATATATATATATATATATATATATTAAGTCTATTGTGTCAGTTAAAAAATAATTTAGTTTTATATGATTCTTATATGAATATATATTAATAATACTTGTTCGTCTTGATATATATTTTTAAAACGTTTATCTCTTTTAGCACTTTTTTTATGAGAAGCAATTTAAAATTTTAATAATTTCAGAAACATAGATTAAAAACCATACTAAATGATTATTAAAATAATATTTTTCTTGAAAAGTTTAAAGACCACTAGTACAATTTTTTTAATAGTGTGGATCAATAAAATTATTATTAGTATAATTATTAATAATTTATTTACGATGAAGAACTGTTGGACAGACACGAGGGCGTGATCATGATCTTATGGATAAATCAAACCTAACTAACCAGAGAGAGAGAGATAGAGTTGGTCCTATTTCAGTATAAATAAAGCCCCAGCTAATTATTTGCCTTTTCATTCCAATCAGAGAAAAGTTAGGGTTCGTGACTTTCCCTTTTCTTTCGATTCTTTCCTTCAAAATCAGCATCATCATCATCGTTGATATAAAATCATGTCATCAGCGAGGAAGATCACCTTGAAGAGTTCGGACGGCGAGGCGTTCGAGGTGGACGAGGCGGTGGCGCTGGAGTCGCAGACGATAAAGCACATGATTGAGGACGACTGCGCCGACAGCGGCATCCCTCTCCCCAACGTCACCAGCAAGATCCTCGCCAAAGTCATCGAGTACTGCAAAAAACACGTCGACGCCGCCAATCCCGACGACAAACCCTCGGAGGAAGATCTCAAGGCCTGGGACGCCGATTTCGTCAAGGTCGACCAGGCCACGCTCTTTGATCTCATTCTGGTCAGTTCTTTTTCAAAACCTTTTCAATTTTATCCCTCGAATTTTATTACAAATTATATTGCAAATCATACTAGATAGTCTCTTCAATGTTGAAAAATCTCACAAATTAGTCTCTGTATGTATGTGTGTATGTTACTAAAATATATCACATCTTCCAAATTAGTATCGTATCTATGTTAGCAAAACATATCAATGCAAAGACTAAATTGATCGGTATTTAATAATCGGGAGACTGTTTATGCACTTTTATTATTATATATTTATTATTTGATTATTTAGGAACTAGGTAATATTTAGTAACTAATTGATGGTTGGTTCTTCTCTCGTTTATGCGCTATGGTGTTCTGTCATTAATAATGATTCGGAATCTGTTTTACTTCGTTTTTTCGTTGTTTGCTATTACTTGCTGTGATCCGTGGTGATGTTAGTTGGTTCTTCTAGTTGTGTGTGGTTGCAAACTGGCTATTGTGCCAATTATGTGACCTGATGTTTTCGATTGACCGTATCTTATATTTTGGATAACTTTTGTGGTTGGTTGAGTTTGATGCAGTGTTAGGGTTGCTCTTTTGTTATTTTTTTGTAATGGTTCATATGAAAAGATATGGTTTATTTATATGAAAAGCATGTAAGTTTGTCTAGTTTCGTAGTTATCTCTTAAAACTGTTGCGAGTTTGCTATATTAGGTAGGGAAAACTGAGTTAACTCATTATAAAACCTTTTCTGGCTAAACTTGGGTAGGTGAGCTTGCTTAAACCTCGGCTTCAAGAATTCAGTCAACGAGTTTGAACTTATGTTATTTTGCCGTTATTGACTCTACAATGACGGTATTTTTATTAGTGCTAAAATTATTTGGAGAAATTAGTTACTTTTTGAAGTATTTTCACTTTAAGAAATGTGTTTATGAAATTATATATGATTTGATCGTTTATGTATGTTTAATCTTATTTAGCGCTAATGTGCTACCATACTTATTGTGGTTTGCTACTTTTATTTATCGTGAAGTTGAAATATTGAATATTATTGTGCTAAATGTATTATGTTATGAATGTATCTCATTAATAGAGTTCTAATAGGCAAACTCTTCGAAGTTTACGGAACTTCTATGAGTTTATGTGCCTTATCTGGGGGTACTGATATGTTCTGCTACCTGGAAGCAATTAACTTCTGTAAAACATTATTAGGGAACCGAATTTGTGTGTTTGTAATTAAAGTCTGAACTCGTAGGGTCCCACTGCAAGCATTCATTATTGCTTGAGATTGTTGTCTACACAATATTGGGAATTTTCAATGTGATTCATTCAATTTTGTAGTTTGTTGTGCATGACTTCATATTCATCTGTACATTTTTCATCAATTTCTGAGGTCTCCTGCATTTATGTCCAACGTGAAGATCACTTTAGAGAAATAAATCTATACCTTTTAATAGTTTGCAAATTGCAATGCCATTCACCCAAAACCAACCTGCTTCTGTTTCAACTTTCCTTAAGTGAGCTTGTGCTTTTTCAAGTTGTTCAATGACCTCTACTCCTAATTATTCTGAGCTTCGAATAGTTCTCCAGGTTTCTGTTTTTTGATTATTTTATAAATCACTTCATGAAAGTAGACTCTCTTTCCATTCTTTTGATTCATTTGGCTCTCACTCAATTCCTTGTGCGAAATTTCCCATTTTTTATGTAATGAACTTATCCTCTCTTCTCTATCAAAAGCTAAAACGATAACTTTCTAATTTAGAATTGCTATTACATTTCCCCATTTTCCATGTTTGTATCACTTGAGCGAAGGATTGCCTTATCTACTATTTATTTACGGGTTGAAGTCTTGGAATTCCTACTATTCCTCATTTTCTATGTTGGATAATTTGTGCAATGGAAAACTACATATAGGACTTGTTTGGTCTATATAAGCTCCTACAAAGGAAGAAAAATTGAAATAAACCTTTTTTAAGTTAAAATTAACTTGTGCACAAGATAACGTGAATAAGTTAATTCTAGCTTTTGGAGAATTTAATTTATTTTTTATTTTTTAATCTCATAGGAGTTTATGAAGAATCTCGTCCCAATATATACTCTGTTTATTTAGTCGGCAAAGTCTATACTGTTACGTACTGATGAGACAATTTTCCTTTTAGGCTGCGAACTACCTGAACATCAAGAGCCTGCTGGATCTTACATGCCAGACTGTGGCAGACATGATCAAGGGTAAGACTCCAGAGGAAATTCGCAAGACCTTCAACATTAAGAATGACTTCACCCCTGAGGAAGAAGAGGAAGTTCGTAGGGAAAATCAATGGGCATTTGAGTGATTTTGTTGAGGTCATAAAATCTGAATGAAAGATCTGCCTTGTGGATTTATGCTATGCTTGTCTGTTTTCAAAGATCTTCCTTGTAGATTTACCTATATGCTATATACTTGTTTGTTTTCTATTTCAGACTATTTATGTTGACTACGTTCACGAGTCAGAATTATCTTCCTTAATGAACGTTAAGAGCGCTTGAATTGTAAGTAATAGTTATAATGAGGGGATGCGATTATTCTGACACGAGGGTTATTGAGTTCAATAATAGCCAACCTTTGGCTACTAAATTATCATCCCCGTATATTACATGGTAATAAGTTTAAGCACCTAAATGCTGCTACAGTGCTAAGACCACTGTATGCTTACTAATGTAAAGGTGAATATTTGGAAATGATCCTTCACCAAGCAGGTTCTCTGACTGCTATTCTGGTGTCCAAAAAGCAACAAAGAACATTCTGAATATCATGTCCGAATTATAGTTCTTGATCACTACATTTAAAATCTAGAGCATACTGAGGATGAATTTATCGAAGAACGGATAAACTTTCCCAAATTAAGTACAATCGTTTCTATTATTTCATTTTCGTTCAACTTTCACCTTTTTATAGTGCTTTTAGGGGAGGGCGTTAATCGGAGAAAGGAATTAAGTATTCTGGTAAACTGCACTGTTTGGATATTTAATTAAGAGAATTTGGATTTTTAAGAGAAATTTGGATTTCAGTTTTTAACTATAGAGAATCAATCTAGATAACTGAAGTAATTAAAGATGAAAGCGCATTTTTATGTATTTTAATATAAAAAAATAACTGAATTTTCTTGACTAGTATTCGACACACTGGTTAGCATTTGCCAATAATAATAGTTTAGGGTCATAGTATCCTCGATGTGTTTATATGCTCGAAAAAATTTCCTTTTCTAATTTAATATTTTCATATATAATTATTTGTTTTCCTTTGAGACGGGATAAACTATGTGCTTTACTATTTTACGGTGCACGTTTTTTTAGTAAACCAGGCCCGGGTATTAACAGCGTAAGACGAATGTAATTGTTAACAAACAAAACCATCTGCCTTTGTCGTAAATTTTAAAAATTTAAACAAATTCATATTTCTAACATCCCTTGGGGAATCATTTCGATCACAATCCTTCTATTGCAGGGGGACGAAAATCCATAATGTATGTTCAGCACAAGCGATGGTAAACTTAGACAAGATTATAAGCTTAATCATAAATCCAAAACCTCAATACAAAATTGGGATTTATGTGAGTAACCGGATGCATGTCCCAAGTGACACACTGGTATCTATATAAAACTAACATACTGCATGATTGTTGAGTGAGTAGATCTCTCGATCAACAAAATTCCCGACAGCTTATAATATAAAAGAATGTGAACTGAATTCTTAAACTTCTAGTTCAAGGGTTTCCCTGATAATCTAGCTAGTACTTTCTTTGTGGCCAACTCATGACCGGCTTAAATCACCACTTGGCAATCTAAATCTATGAGCTAGTTCATCCATCATCCTATTTACTTCTTCAAATCCCTCTTGGTCTTTATTTGAGACTTTGAAATTGTGAACTATATTTTTCAAGTCCAAAAGACTGCTTCCAGGTATTATCCCTAACCTTCTCTCCTTCATCACCTTTTCCACTTCAGAAACATTCTCCCATTGAGCAGACACGGCATAAATGATCAGTAGAAACTGGTAACAGACCAGGTTCTTGGGATCCATGTCAACAAGAAGCTTAGCAATTCGTTCCCCCAAGTACACATCCCTCTTGAAACGACACAAACCAAGCAAACTTGCCCATAACAATGACTGACGTGACATATGCCCATCAAATTTTGCCATGCTTCGCAGAAACTCTTCTGCCTCATCAACAAGCCCCACATTCGCAAGAAGGTTTGCCATGCACCAAAAATGAGCATAATTTGGCTTCACACCAAACACTTCAGTCATCTGTTTGAAGTAAGACCTGCCATCAGCCAACAGCTCCGCCCGAGCACAGGCACAAAGAATGCCAATGAAGGTTACTTCATCAGGGAGCAACCTCAAACTCTCTTCCCTGTCATTTCCATCCATCCCAACCATTACACCAAATAGGCTAAGTCCATCTTCAGGATTCCCCTGAATGCAACTCCCTAAGATCATTGCATTCCATGAAATCAAATTTCTTTCTGTCATCCTCTCAAACACTCTCCGCGCAGCCTCCACCCTCCTGCACTTAGAGTACATATCAATCAAAGCCGTATCTAGAATCAAACTTGACGTCACGAACATCCTGACAATGCTCCCATGAACCGATCTCCCTTCCTTGAGTCTACCCGACCGACCACACGCTGTAGCCAGACAGACCATAGTCCTAGCATTACCCCTCATTCCCAACCTACCCATTGTGCGAAACAACTTCATCGCATATCCAGGGTTTCTACCCTTCAAATACCCACTAATCATTACGTTCCAAGTAACCAAATTCCTCTCAGGCATTTGATCAAACAGTCGGTGTGCAGCGTTCAACTCCCCAGCCATCATATGGCCATCAATGATCGAGTTCCACGAGACCAAATCCCTTGTCAACATTCCATCAAACAACACCCTGGCAAGCTGAACAGCCCCACAACAAGCGTACATGTGAATCAAAGAGTTCTGGACAGGAAGCACAGAGTCAACACCATTCTTGGTGGCCTGCGCATGGCACTCTTTCCCAGAATCAATGCAACCCGTCTTCGCACAAGAGCCAACGAGTGGAACAAAGGAGTAGCTATTCGGAAAGAACCCACGCATCAAAGAGCAGAAGTAAAACATAACAGTTTGATGAGGCGCATCGCTATCACAATAGGCGTGTATCACGGTGTTGACGCAGAAGGTGTCGGAGGAGTTAACGTGGCGAAAGATCAAAAGGGTGTAAGCGACGTCGCATAAGCGGGAGGCACGGCTCAAAACGGTGCGTGCCAAGAAGGGATTGCGGATGAGGCTTGAAGTGACAAGGAGTGCTTGGATTTGAAGGAGGTGGCGGGCACTTCGGCACGAGTTTCGAAGAAGCGCTTCGAATTGTGAGAAGAGGGAAAATCTTGGCTTTTGTTCTTCAGTGAGCGAAGAAGATGAAGTGCGCGTGGTGGTGATAGGGCGCGTGAGCAAGGCGCTTCGGAATGGGAACCGTTGGCGCGTGGAGACTCTGGCCATTCATTTGGAGGTTGGGTTTCACAGTTATTTTCTGATGGGTAGAGCTTAATCGCCATTGACGGCGAACATGCCTCTCTTCTCAGCTCACGCTCTTCGGTGGAGACTCCACTGTGTGTTGTGTTCAGATGCAACACTAAACGGTGCGTTTCACCCAAGCATACCACAGACACTGTTCTTAGGTATCGCATTAACCTTTCCCACGTTATGTTACTTTCTTGTTAAATTAAACACTGTTCTTAGGTATCATTTGTAACTTTTAAATATTTCTCATAAAAAAAAACTTTAAAGAAACTAGTGTAATTATTGTGACTCATAATATCTAAACTTAAATTGAGCATAAAATATATTTTTAGTATTTTCATTGCCCAAGTCTATTTTTTATAAACTACCGATCAAAAATAAAATTGAAAAGTACAAAAAATATTAGAAAAATATATATAAAAGAGCTTTCAAAAATGAACTTATATATTAATTAATTTGAAGTTGTGAAAAAATTAGTTTCACTTTTTCTTCTTAAATTTTTTTATGAATTAATTTGTGTAAAAAATATTTAATGGTGGTATAAAATTATTTGTATTCTTGATATATATTTTTTACTGATTGAAAAAAATTAATAAAAAGTAATATTTAGTTAATTTTATATCGTTAAAAAATTGTAATGATACAAAAGTGTATCACTGACATATCAAATTAGGTTAAATCTAAATGTTTATAAAAGTACTCTTGGATAAAAGAAGAATGTGAAGCACGTGTTCTCAATCGGCTGAAGTAAAAAAATTATTTCTTCATAAAAAAATTACCTATATGTACTTAAAATTAACAGTCTACTTCATATTATAAATTTGATTATTTATTTTGAAAAATGGCCTGTCAGTTGCGCTTTCTCAAAAATTAAACAAACTTTATTCTTTTTTCATCCATCGTCTAAGGTTTTTCAAACATAGTTTTTTAAAGATTTCATGTTTTTAAAATTATTATTATTATTTTGAGAGAAATTAATATTATTTTTAAATGAAGCTGAAATTTCTTTGACCAAGCTGAAATTTCATGTTTTTTAAAAGAATGGCCTAAATAAATTAGAGAAATTTATTAAAGAAAATAGACTTAATTATAATCATAATCTCCGTATTTTTGAAAAATTCACAATTTTGATATCTATTTTTTATAATTTTAGTCTCTGAATTTTCAGTTATCCATAATCTTGTTTAATGTATTTTCTTCTATGCAATTCTGATTTCTTAATTTTTAATTATTTATAACTTTATTTAATTTTTATTTTAAAGTTATATCAAAACATTATCAAATTGTTGTTGATAACAAGTCTTTACTGCTATATTACCTCACATAATCCCTCGATTCATGTAAAATATAATAAATGAGTATGAAAAATGAAATTAAAAATCGAACAAAATGACGAATAATAAAAAATAAGGAATTAAATTCGTGAAAAAAAGTTTTAGACACTAAAATTTGAATTTGACCAAAATTACAATAAAGTAAAAAAATGCTAAAGTAAATAATATTTTTGAATTGTTGATTTTTCACCGTGGATTATAGGAGTATGATCATATAGTATAGTAAACCTTATCAAAGGAATAAAACTTTGACATTTTTATAAGGAAACTTCAATGAATATAAATTAAATAAAAAATTATTTTGGTTTCATCTGGTATAATTCAATCTCAACACTATTTAAAAAAAGTTATTTCTTAACATGGTTATTGCCGAAGAAAAGGAAAAAAAATAAAAAAAAACATTATTGTTATTTTTCAGGAAAGTTATTTCTAAGCATTAAGTCAGAAAAATAAAAAATTAGAGGGCCATTTGGTAATTTAAGAAAGTTGTTTGAGAGGGGTACCTAGCAGTGTAGCGTGAAAGAGTGAAGTTGGAAGGAAATGGTGAGAGGAAGCAAAGAGGTTCTGCAAAAAGCAGCCAAAACCCTATCGGACATCCTCGTTTGCCCTCTCTCTAAGCAACCTTTGAGGTTTTGCTCTCTCAATTTCTTTGTAACTGTTTATATTTTCTTCATTTTTTTACCAATAATTTCTCTTTGGTTTTGCAGGTATTGTGAGGAATCAAATTCCCTGATCAGTGATGCTATTGGCGTTGCCTTTCCCGTCGGTTCTAATTCCCTTCTTCACTTTCAATTCAATTTTCAATCCTTTTGGGAATTTTAAGGTTCCTTGTCTGCTAACAATGTTGTTTTGTTGCTGAAATCCTAATTGTTTCCGCAAGGGTTACTGCACAAGGCTCCATTTTCCAGCATTTATGAATCTGTAACTTGTTCTACTGTAAATTTATGAATCTTGAAGAATTATAAAATGTTTGCATTGAAATGTTTATTACAGGGAAAAGTTACCCCTCTCTGCAATAATAATGAGCATATTGTTTAATGGTGAGTCTTGACTCATGGAGTTATGTTTCTGTTTTCCTTTTACTTGTTAGATAAAAGATGGTATACCGTGCTTGGTTCCAAGAGATGGGAAGATACTTGAGGAAGAAGATGCATCAAAACCTGATAATGATGCCAATTTATCAGCTGTGAATGAAGAGAATCAAGGAAGAAGTGCCTGAGACGAGGTTGTAAGATTTTTTTATGATGATCAACTATCTGTGGCCCTTCTGTCAGTGTAACGTTACGCTGTTTTCACTTGGAGGGAAGAATCGTGTTTTTCTTCTTTTCCTTCAATGAAAACAATTTGAACAAATAAATCTCAATTTTCCCCTTTCTTTATTGTTTGAATTAATAGCTGATTTGTATCTCCCAGAGTTCTCTAACTGTATGATTCGAGGTTTATTATCACTCATGTGAAATTTAGTAGTGATACACAACTCGGTAAAGAAACAGAAGTTATATATATACATACATATATACATATATATATATATTGTGATGTAAAAGTAAAAAAAGGAGTAAGATAGAAAATATTGTAACTTTTTGTCAAGAGTAAGATAACTGATGGAGTATTAGTTATAAATTCATGCTGATGTATATATAACAATAGAATTGAAGGTCTGGTTGCTTGACTTGTCTCCATTCTAAATGTACAGTGCATTGTAATAACTTTTTGCAATAACAAAATTAGAAACTTCTAAATCGAATGGATCTTTGGTGATGCACCTCTAATGTGGTAGTCTATAAATCTTTGCTATGTTGGTTTGGTAATAACTTAGTAATTCACATTTTATGTAGGTACAAGAAGAGTAAGAAATAAAGATAAAAGTTTGCAATGACACCTATATGCAGTGGTGTAATCTTTACCTATGAAGTGTGTTATTACGTTCGTTATCCATCATAAGATTGAGATCAGAGAAAAAAGTGAGTGTAAATCACATGACTCTCAGGATTTTGCTTCTTACATAAGATCAAAGAAAGACACACTTTGTGATGTGTCTGTTCAAATATTTGTTTCTTTGCAATATGAAGTTAAGTAAATGTTGCAGTGGTTCCTTCTAAACTGTACTGTATTTTGTTGGGGACAGTTCCTTCATAATACATTTTGTAAGCATGTTTTACACTAAAAGCATGTTTTACACTACTTTATTCTTGTAAAAAAAAAAAAAAGCTACATATCTACACTACACATAATGAAAATTACACAAGGCTTCTGCATCTCTGCTAAATCAGCTTAAATTTCAAAAAACTATCAACAAGGTGTTGAAATTTCTCCAGCCAATTCATCAGTAATTCCTTACTATCTATATTCAACAGTATTTACGTATCTAGTTAAATCTTAATGTAGCGAGTTAGTGTGTTAATCGCCCAATAATTTAAAACACACTAGTTGGATAAAAAAAATTAATACTCTGTTTAGATTATGATTAAAACAAAAGGAAGAGAAAACAAGAGGACTCAATAGCAATAAAAAGGAATAAAGTAGAGAATTTCTCTTTTCTTATTTTGATGAATAAAAAAGAAGAGTTCAAAGAAATAAACATACCATACAAAACTATTTTTATGCAAACTAGAAAAAGGGTTTTTACTTTTTTTCATAACAAAAAAAGTAGTTTAAATTTGTTATAAAAAGTTACTTAAGTTTTTACTATATTAGTTTTTCAATCATAAAATTAATATTTATTTATCTTGTTACAGAAAATGCAATTTATTTGAAAAAAAAAAAACTTTAACAAGATACTTCAAGGTATTAATAAGCATCAAAAGTTTTAGTTTCTACTTTGATTCATTCCTTTCAAAGCATCTGCAACATGGTGTGAAGGTCATGTGCATGTTGATGCCAAACGTGGGCTGGGTACAGTAGAGAGCATGAGTTTTCATTGACTAAGACAAGTATAAGATTTGGTGAAAATATTGAGCATGAGTGCCCTACCAGCTAGGGGTCTCAAAATACCTCTGTATCTCAATTGAGCATGACAACCTAATGATGCCTTCCCTGAACGCCATCCCAAATGTATGAAAAGAGCAATACAAAAAACAAGAAAGAATAATAAATAAAGTAAGAAACAACGATGAATAAGAAAAAATATGTTGAAAAAGCATAATCAAGCACATAGTGCAAGACACAAGGTGTTACACTGGAGTTAGGAATCCCGTAATTTATAGTATTATTCTACCTCAAAGGAATGAAGTATCTAGGTCAAGTGTAACACTCTTATGTTGGTGTAACCGCTTTTGTGTTTGGACGATAGAAACTGTCACACAAACCTTATCTAACCACCCTTTCAAACCAAGCAAAACATCTAGGACTAAATCAGAACCATAATTGTCACACTGTGACCATTAGTTGCAACTCTTTTTCTTCTTAAGGCTCTAATTGACATGCTACCCCAACAGTAAATCAGATGACTCTCAAAGGCTTCATCTCACTTGTCACCAATTTAATTGGCCTAGCTGAGGGACAAAGGAACCATGATGCCCCTTTACCCTCTTACATGATTCTCCTTCAAAGTAACAACAACCAGCAGCCATCTGAATCTGCAGCAGCATCCAATTTCAGTGAAGATTGCTGGTGTTGTGTGTGTTTGTCAAGGTTGAAGGCCAGAGATGAAATTCGTGTCCTTCCTTGCTCCCACAAATTCCATAAGATTTGTGTAAATAGATGGCTTAAGGGTCACCACAAAACGTGTCCACTCTGTAGATTCTCATTGGGAGCCGAGGAGAAGTCTCATCGTGCTGAAATGTTCACTGAAGAGATGTTGATATGGTTTTCTTCTTTCCATATAGCTGGTATGTAATGGTCTAGATTTCACATATGATAAGATTCTTGCTTTGCTTTCAATTTTGTTGATGCAAGGCTTGTGAATCTGATATAAAGCAAGCTCAAAGAAATTGGCTTTGTTGTCTGATATGTATGAATTCCAATGACCAGTTTCACAAGGGAAATAGTAGATGATATCCAAAATACCATGTCCATTACTCCTAAGGATTAAGATATTCATTCTCATAAAACCTATGAATCTAACCATTTTGCATAGAAAACTTTGTTGATGTGTGGTGTGGGGTAAATGCCTCTTGAGGCCATTTCATTCACCATGATGCTTTCTATTTTTTTTAAGAAAACATCATCATCTTTGGAAGATTCATCCTGAATCTCTCTCACTGAAGAAGTGAGAAATCTTCAGAGGAGAATATTCTTCAATAATTCCTCAATCTTCTTAAAAAGTTTCATCTAACATTCCAAGATGCGCCTCCCCATGGTCACACTTTGTAACTATAAATCTGCAGGAACGAAAACCAGCCAATTTAATAAATAAAACATGGCATATTGGCACATAAGAGATAAGAGGTTCACACCATTGAGGCATCCATCAATTTTCTTCCCAACAGTTAAGAGATACATAATCGAAAGTCGAACTAACAATGGTTTTTATTTGGTTACTTGCATAATGTCATCATTAAGGAAGTAATACATAGGGTAAGGGCGATTTACAGATCTACTTAAAGCCTAATCCTATAATTTGTTATAAAAAAATGTAGTACTAATTAGTTAAAATTATCAAAATGGATTAAAAATTAATATAAACTAAACTCTATTCTCACTCACTAATTAGAACAAGGGTGTACCCCCATAATTTGAAAAATTCTAAAATACTCTTCTAAAATTTATATTAATCTCAAATATAATTTTTTATTTTAATTTTAAACGGTATAATCTAAAATACAAAATAGTTTATGTATTTGTATAATCTAGAATACAAATTTTAAAATTTCAGAATAAGTAATCCATTTGTATTCTATATAATCTAAAATATAATTTTAGATTTTAGAATAAAAGAATTATTTTTCATATTATGCAATCTAAAATACGAGAAAGCAAAGATGGGTGCAGTTTAGAAATGAAGAAAATGATAAGGGTAAAATGATATTTTTACTTCATTCTCGTACGAGGTGCAGGAAAAAAATACGGAGGTGCAGGAAGAAGCACCTTTAGAACAATACACAATTCATTAACCGAAACATGGGAACTTCAGGGTCCAATAGGTGAATGAAATAGCTATCCAGCCCAATCCTACTTTTGATTCAACTCCTTTTATTTTTACATATTTCTTCTGTTTTTCTTTACAATTTTTTGTTCAATTCTAAAAACTATATTTTGTTCAATTCCAAATTTAATGAGTACATGTTTCAAAAATGAATTAAAAAACTAATTTCTGAATTTTTCTTACTATAAAACCAATATGCCATGCTTCAATTGATGAGTATATGGGGGCCACACCACCTTCAATAGCGTGAAAAATAGAAGAAAATGATTCCTCTAGTGAAGTTAAAGGGGAGAGATTGACAATAGCAACTACAATTGACGGAATCCCATATTCTCTTCGAAAATTGGATTTTCACTTTAGAGATCACCATATTAATAGTCTTTAATTTGACAAAAGTCTCCATTTTAACGATTTCATTTTGATCCACATGGTTTGTGCCTTTTTCTTCCTAAATCACAAATTTGAGGAGGAAATAATGAAGAGAAAATATATAATTCTCCTAAAAAAAATATACAACTCATACATCATATGAGGTTTTTTAAAGCCTTTAATTTGACAAAAGTCTCCATTTTAACGATTTCATTTTGATCCACATGGTTTGTGCCTTTATCTTCCTAAATCACAAATTTGAGGAGGAAATAATGAAAAGAAAATATATAATTCTGCTAAAAAAAATATACAACTCATACATCATATGAGGTTTTTTAAAGCAAGTTCTCTAAATTAGTTTCTCAAATAAATTTATTGAAGGAAAAAAATATATGTATAAATAGAATGAATCCACATATTTTGAGTATAATAAAATGAAAAGTGAAACACAATAGAAGAAAAAAGAAAACTAATGTAAAAACTTCCGTTGCCGGGAATCGAACCCGGGTCTCCTGGGTGAAAGCCAGATATCCTAACCGCTGGACGACAACGGAATTTTTGTTTATTTACTTATAACTTTAATATATGATAATAAAAGTTTTCATTTTGTTAATGCTTTTCCTACAACTTTAAGCGACCATATAATTCATAACGGAATATTCTACCTCGGAGAAGGAAGTAGCATTTTTTATAAAAATCAAAATATCCATACTAATTTGACATATCAAGTAAAAAGACCATTTGATAAAGAGAAGTGTGTAATAGAAAATAAATCATAAGAAAACCATAAATTCCCAAAGGAAATAACTTTGTAATTTTGTGTTGGGAAATTGTATATTTTTACCATGATAAATACCCTATGAGTAGAGTTAGCGTGGGGAATTGAGGAGGAAAAGGAAGAAAAACCAAAGGTTTGGTTTTGGTGCAGTCAATGGTTGTGAGAAGGAACCGAGTGGGCCAAGGTTGATGTTGATTCAGTTGAAACATCGACAACAATATTCCCCATTTGTGGTACCACATTACCTTTTGAAAAAGCTTTTATGTTATCTCACAGAAACATCCATAATTGACACCAACATCACCCTTGTTCTACCTACGTCAATAAATTTCCTTATGGTACAACATTCCCACATGAGGAAGTGGACTCTTGGGTCGATAACACTTCCCTCACATCACACCACAAAATCAAAATATCTATTCCATTAAGAGAGAAAAAAACAAAACATCTTGCAGGCTCCTCCAAACACAACTTTTAACTGGGCATGCCCTGCACACAAAAACCATGAAGGACCTGAATCTGATCATTCCCTGGGACCGCAAAACATAATAAGTTATGTTGTTCCAAGCACCAACTTATCCCTTGTTTTATATGTTGCAACTTGTAACAATGGATCACCTCAACACAACATCCAAACATGCTATTTTGTTTCCAAATTATAAGAGATTCTCTGCACCTCATAGGTTCATATTTTGTTGTTATTTCCACTACCTGCATTCTGCAATCAATACTGTTATATATTCCTCAACTATATATACTTGAAATGGTCTTGTAGAGTTTTCATTTTAAATTAATGTCAGTGTAATGGTCTTGCACTCATCATGCACAAACATTTCTTCTGTTAATCATTTAACAGTAACAGTTGATGTCACTTTTACGATAATTAGTGTAGAAGTCAATAAACTTGACGTAATAGGAATTTGTGATTACATTATAAAATCATTTTATTATGTCATTGTACATGAAAACTATATTTTAATGTCAATAAAAACTGTATTTTGAAAGAACAAAAAACCAAGTGCCCATAATATAACGATGGACCTTGCCCCCACAGAATGTGTTTGGCATTGAATTGGGTTTCAACTAAAGAGAACTCCGTTTTTATGTGGCAAAAAGGTTTGAAAATTTATTTCATGAAACAAATATGGCATTTTGATTGTAATAAACTAACATGTGAGAAATATTTATGACCAAACAAAGGAAGTGATGAGATAAACTACCAAATGTCAACATAAATAATGTCGTGAATTTGTGGTCAAAAGCTAATTTACACTGTTTTTCTTGATGGAACACTACACGTGGATTGTCAACTGTTAAATGAAATAAAATGCTTATTTTGGATTGTATCAAATTTGTTGTGTGGGATGGCTGAATCTTACTGGTATGTTTGTTTTAAGAAACCATATAGGAAAGTAAAATATGAAATCGTTTTGTACATTATATGATAGAGATGATGAAAAGAAAAGAAGTATTAGAAACTATGAATAGAATTGCATCTATTTCATTCCACCAATGGATCTCATTTTTGTATTGCATCTATTCAACTCCTTGAACTTTGCTTCTTTTTGTCACTGCTAATACCTTTATCATCATTAAAAGCTTTAATTGATTTATCATCTATGACGTATCTTTAAAGCATAACAAGTTTGTTGTTACCTTCAACTTAACAAGAAGCAGCATCACACAACCACATCTAAATTACCTTGTCTAAACACTCAATTTAACTTGTTTTCATAAGATCAAATCACTCCCTGTAATAATGCTACAGCACTTAGCTACATAATAAAAATGTTGCATGCCTAACCTTAATCATTTTTCATATCTATTGCTTCATCACACCACAATCATCAACCCAACAACAAAATCTACTTATTGAACCACATTTCCTTTATAATTTATATTTTTGCATCAGATTATAGATACACATTCAATCAAAACATAATAATATCACATTCAATTGTCCTATACCAAAATCACAATACTTTGCTATTTTTACATACAAGACCCGCAGTTTCATATATAGTCTCCATTTCTCATTCCAAACTAGACCTATTCAACATGTCAAATAACATATTTATACATTGAGAAATGAGTGGAAATAAAAAACTGTTTAGTTTAATTAAAATAGTCTTAAAAAATAACAATAATATATATATATATATATATATATATATATATATATATATATATATATATATATATATATATATAT
>Ga0099825_1004188_pt1 | contig 18974 bp, 6 predicted proteins | sample SiratroredBW_FD_76838 | JGI IMG/M metagenome (GOLD analysis project Ga0099825, IMG submission 76838) | Root nodule microbial communities of legume samples collected from California, USA - Siratro red BW | ecosystem: Host-associated > Plants > Roots > Nodule | place: USA: California | collected... | reverse complement strand
TTATTTTTTAAACAACCTGATTCATATCTTCTAGTTGACATGTTTGTATATTTTTATATAAAATTGAAAACTATAATATATATATATAACACTGAATATAGCTTATAAGTATATAAAACGAGACTAAGTTAAAAAATAAGACCTAATTGGCAAAACAATGAACTAGATCGTATTATCTTGACTTGAAGTCTCAAGTCTTCTTCTATCTTGCGGTCATGTCCTCTCGTAAGCGTTTAAATTTAATTTATAAATTCTAAATTTTTAATCTTCTACCTTGAATCTACACATATTACTTTAAAATTAATTAAACAATAATGAAAATATAATGATTTTGTGATTAATTCATCAATCTGATATTGATTTATACCTGATAGTGATTTACTCAAAAGGAACAAATGACAACACAAACTCTAATTCCTCAATCCACCGTTCGAAGCCTCCAAATAGAGACACACGCATAAATGCACACTATAAAATGATAAAACAAATTTGGAATTGGATAATGGTCTGATGACAATCAAACACTCAAATTGAAGCAATAATATGAAAGAATTAATGAAAGAGTTAGAAAATGAATAAGATAAAGTTGAATAAAGGAATGACATAAGTGGAAGAGTTAGAGAAAGAAAAGAGATATAAATAGATGATGACAATATGATGGAATAGTAGAAAGAGATGAAAAATTAGAAAATTTTAATATTTAAGATTCCTTAACTATCTTTTAAAAGAGGCATTATTAGTTTATTAGGAAAAAGTTTAAAAAATATTATTCATTAAATAATATTTATATATTTATAATGTTATTCTTTAAATATTATTTATTATAATATTGAGATATTTTATATTTTTAATTAAAAATTAATTTAAATTTAAATTTAAATTTAAATTTTAAAATTAAATATTTTTTAATTTTATAACAATGTATTAATATTAAAAAATTTTAAAGCCTAAAGCCGTTCTTGGATCTTAAGCTTGCATGCAATAACCACGAAGCCACATCATGTTACTGTACGTTAACAACTCAATATACTTTAGACCAGATGGGAATAAACTACATCAGATATAAATTCAAAACAAATGTAAGAGAAATGAATAATATTTGTACTGCAAAATGACCTTCCAAAGAGAAGTCACATTAAGTAATCTAGAATATCATTGACTACAGCGACTTGCACCATGAATCCGAAGTCACCATATGGGCAACTTCATTGTTGGGGCATGTTTTTTTTTAGGCTAAGGCAAGAGACTGTTTTAGGCTTTTAACAATACTGCATTATACTCAAATATTTTCATTTTAGAAGTCCATAACTTCACAAAATTGTTTCATGATTAACAGATCATCTAAACATTTCTTCTCACAGTGTATTCTCTCATGTACACATCCCGAAACTATCATCACTGCATAATTGTTGAAAATTAGATACTATTATTGCTCCAATGAACCATTAATACAATAAAAAAAATAATTAAAATTTCAACTTAATATCCATTCCAAGCAATAGCAGAACTATGAGTTTGACTTGCTCTTCCTCTAAACAGAAACCTATTCTGAATATTTGGTCACCGTCTCCAGACTATAAATACCGTTTAAGCTTACAAAACAAATAATATGGAGTTAACATACAATTTGGTTCTTGAACTCGACAACTTGTGATATTTTATTTATTTATTTTCTGGAAGAGCATACCTATTGAATTGGTTCTCTAAAAGTTTCAACTTGTTAGCATGTTTATCCAACTAAGTATCAATTATAAAGAACTCCATCCATTAAAGGACAAACTTTCAAAAACACCAATGAAACACAGGTGCCCCTTCTAAGGACCAAAGTATATATAATATATTAACACAATAATACATGTAAAACCATCTCGGTTTTGAGATCCCATATCCCAGATATCCAATTTAACATAATCACTTGTCGCTAGCATCACAACATAAATCTAGATAAGGAAACAACTAAATAAGTAAGATCATGTCAATTTTCAGAATTTTTGCTTATTGGGCCAAAAGCAGAGTATTAATAGAGTCTGGAAAGGGTTGTGGGTAGCCATTATATCAGAAATATGGAGTCATAGAAATAAGGTGATATTCAAAGGTGGGATCGTGGATACGGATGAAATATTTAGTCTAGTTCAAAATAAGGGCTGACTGTGGGCTAAGTACAAGATAAAGAGAACTTCATTTTCTTATTCGGATTGGATTTTCTCTCTAATGTTGTGTCTCCAATCATTGGCATAACAACTTTTAAGGTATGGTTGGAGGGCCTCCCTCCTACTATGTGCGTGAATCTGTATTTGTATCTATTTTATGTGTATTCATCTTCCTGGATATAGGTGCCCTAGGATCCTGATTTTTTGTTCTGTTTAGTAAAGTGTCTTTTTGTATGGTTTAATGTTTTGATAGTTGTGATACTTATTTTTGGATAAGGTGTGTTGTACAAGAATTGGAACACCCCTTAAGTATTTTTTTTTATTCATTCTTTGCTGTTAAAAAAAATAAAAAAAAAGTAAGCTTCATGTTAAAATAGGGTCTCTTCCAAGTACGATCAAAACTGATATATATTTTTGAAAGAATCGGAACTAAAATACTGTTATAAACACAAACAGATGACTAAAGTCATCGAGGAGCAAGTATGGTTTAGTAAAATATTATTGTAAACAATTAGCACTAATAACGGTCATGCGATTTAAGACTGAATGGAAAATAAGCTGACAAAGATCAGAAGAAATAATTAGCTAACGCACATAAGTATCATCTATATAATCAGATTCAAGTTCCAATTACCTAAAAAGCATATGGTTGAAAAACAAAACAAACTAACAAAGTCAAATTAAATAATAAGCTACCTTGTGCTGTTTACCATGCCATATACTAGAATATATGGGTTTTCTAAATATTTAAGCACAGGGAAACTAACTAGAAACTCCTAACCATACTTTTAAATCAAACTTAAACAAATACCTATATACAACATAGAAATAATCATCCAAAACATATCTTAAAAAATGCACTCTAGTTTTAGAATTAAGATGGAAAATTAATTTAATTTAGTCATGAATACGTACCTTCATCATTTTTTTAATCACTACAAGAAAAAATTAATTTTTCCATAGATAATTACTCACAAAATTTTTTTTAGATAAATTAATTTTATCTACTGGAAATTCGGTGAGTAATGTTATTAGTCTTAAAAGAGAGAGAGTAGAAAAAGAATACATTACTTATGAACATTAGGTGGTAGGAAAAGATGGTACAATACATAACATAAATTATTATCTGGATACTGTTTATTGAAATTATTATCTCTAGGGATGGCTTCTCTCAGTATTAGTGTTTTGAATTGTAGTATTGTGTTTCCTTCAGTGGTCGCTTGCTATTGTAGTCGCACTTCTTATGAACTCAATAGTGCTTTTCTGAATGACAGATAAGCTTATGGTTTTGAAGTTTATTTGATTTTGCAAACATTTTGGTAAGGGTTGTGCTATTTAGGGGGTAAGTTTTATATGAATTTAGATCTTAGTTCTTTTGATGCCATTTAGAAAGAATAATAATATGAGCTTCGTGCTTGTGCAATGATGTGCTTCAATTTATGTTTTTCAAGCATGGCACACCGTAAGTCAGAGCCTCAATAGCGCACATATATGAGTTAGAGTATAACACTTGAGGCTCCCTAAAAAAAGTGGTGATATTTTATTGTCATTGGTTTGATCCATCATATAGAGGTACAATTGGAGATCCTAAATATATAATTGCGAACATTCACATAGAGAAAAGGTATTTACTCTTTGATCAATTTATTCTTGCACGTAATGTAAGACAAGTATATTATGTTCCATATCTGACATCAAGAAAGGATAAACAAGGTTGGTGTGTTGTAATTAAAATAAAACCTGTCGCATTGAATCTCTATATATAGAAGATGATGTTCCATACCAAATAGATGAAATGCCACATCTACATGAAGTAATTGAAGTTGAAAGCATTTTGGGATTCCAACATTCATAGGTTAATGTTGAAGAAGTGGACGAAGATAATGAGTTTGAAAATTTCCAAGAAGAGGACAATGAAGAAGAAGATGAAGAGGAGTTTGAAGATAGTGAAACAGGGACACTGAAGATGGTTACATTGAAGAGGATAATGAAGACGGGCAACTTGATCGAAATGATTCAAAAGAAGACAATGAAGATGATGGATTTGATTATGATTGAATTATGTCTTAGCAATACCTTTAATTGAAATTACATCAATTTTATGCAATTGTTAGTGTTGTTATTTTCTTGTTCATGTAACAACATAATGATTATTGTGTGAAACAAATTTATATTATGTTGTATGCTTTTAATTTCACTATATTGCTTTCATTTATAATTTATAACATCACTTTTTGTTATAGATATGCCTCCAAGAGGATGTGACTAACCAAAATCTCTCTTATTTAAACAAAATAAGCGGAAAAGGGTAATAACGCGTAAAAGACTATGATATGTGCTTAAAGTAAATATTTCAGTCCCACCAAATGCACCTATTACACCTGTACCTTCCCCATTCCCAACTCTTGCACATACATCTTCTCCTGCCCTAACTTTCACCCCTATCTCAGAAGGTGTTGCACCTATAGTTGCATCTTATCCATGTCATAGGACTGCAAACATACTCTCTCAATCAAGAAGAGTCGCTCCTCCCACCACATCTTCCCCAACCCCAGTTGTTGCATCATCGCCTTCTCCACTAGTTACAACACCCTCAACATCATCAGTACCATCACCATTGCCAAGGGTTATGCTATTATCAAAACCCTCACCACTGTCAGTGCCTTTTAGAATTGATAATTCTCCTATTGAGGAAGGTCCATAAAAATGTCCTGATAGAGGTGATGCACAAACAAAATTGAGTATGACGATCTCCCACTTGGTCATGCTCTTCCTATGATTTCACCTTATGGTCTTGGTAAGTAATAAGTACAAATAAAATCTTTCGCATTGTTTCTTCTATCAATTCATTGTCTAATAATTTATTTATAACTTGTTTTTTTAAGGTTTCATCCATGTAGGGTTGCATTATAGGTAATCACAATAACCATTAAACAACAATATATTGAATTATGGCTTAGTTAGGGTTCAATGGCTGATACAGATAGGGAAATCTTCTTACAACATTTTAAAGTAATTATTCTCATGTAATATCAACAAAACTTTTTATATTAGGATTGTTTTATTTAATTAAAATGTTCATCCCTTTTAGTATAAGTGTGATTTTATGCATTGTTAAGTTATTGATAGTTAGGTAAATTTAAGATTATGTGTTGTACTATTGGTAGTAGATATTGTGCATTTCTCATAAATGATCCTTAGTTGTTATTATTTCTTCAATGTCAAGTATTCACAAAGTTTCTCACTTTTAAGTACACATTTTGCATTTACATAGGCAAAAGTCAATTGGAAACCTGAACATGAGAAAAGGATTAAAGAAACTTCCACTCCAAAGTAGGACATAGGCTATCAGAAATGTTCAAGGAAGCCAGAAAAAATGGGAAAAGCCTAATTGGATGTTTGATGATGTATGCACTTCTTTGTTGTCAAAGTGGAATTCACCCGACTTTTGTGTCAAGTCTATTAAGCCCAAAACAACTGAGCATCTAACATAGATGGTTCCTTACATACATGTGGTTCCATAACTACACACGAGCATGCCATTCACATGGTGTGTATACAAAACATATATGTTGCATTGGATTTTATTTGTAACTAATTTTTTAATTATGGTTTATGATTACATACTATTTTATTATACAATGTTTGAATATTTCAAAGTATACACAATGTTTCATCAATATATTGCATTGGATTATATCAAAATAAACCAAGTTCGATGATATTGTCTTACTTAAGGATTATATTATTTATGTTCATTTATAGGAAAAAGATTTGGGTCGTCCTTTACATATTAGTGAAGTACTTAAGCAGACTCATATTTAAAAGAGTAATGGTAAATTCGTTGATGAAAGATCAAGACGGACAGTCTTGAATTACATTTTTTATTATTTTTATTTATTTTTAGTTATGTATTGTACATATGACATTAATTTCTTAATAACAAGAAGAATTTGAGAATAGATTTACTCAAGCCAGATCACAAGCTACATCTTATACATCATCATCTCAATCATCTCCTGTAGATCTTGCAGAGGAAGACAAATTAAAACATGAAAGTTAGCTTCTTGTTGCAGGTGGCAAGAAGAAAGGTCGAATTTATAGGGTTGGAGAGCTTGCTCATAACTTTAAACTTGGTTATGCTCTCACGTATAATGAACCTTCGACCCCCTCTCATGATTCACAATGTACTCTGGAGATAAAATAACTTAGGGAAGACAATGACAGACTTAGTCGACAACTGAAATCATTGGTTAATGTCATCCTTCCACTTCATGCACGAAGTGCATTTGAAGAATAAGTTGAACAATAACATTTGTTACAACAACCACCCAGTCAACCACAAAAAGAGCATCACCAACCACCCAACAACAAAATAATGGGCAATTTGGACATCAAGATGATTATGCAGACTATTAGGATCCTTAAGCTTTATATCTTGGATTATGTTTCAAGTTTGTTTGTATTGTGTTTTATATTTCAAGTTGACTTAACTTTTGAATTATTTTATTTTTTGACCTACTTTATATGTTCAAACTTCAACTATGTTATGTTTGAAGCTTTATTTATAATAGGTGCATTGGATTATGGTTGATTGTTGTATTGAGTATTATAAGTTCAATACAATTGGTAATAGATTGTTGAATTTGGATATGTTTTGATATATGTGTAAAACATTTAAAAGCAATTCATTTAATGCTTGAATTAATATTTTATATGCATCAAGGGTTACTTACAAATTTACCCATATACTAGAGTTAGTGGGTAATTTACATGTAGATATTATCTACAAAAACTGGAATTGGTGGGTGTTACCTACAGACTAAATTTGGTGAGTAATGTGCTTGTAGATATTACCCACAGACTGAAGTTAGTGGGTATTACCTACAAACTAGAGTTGATAGGTAATGTGCACGTAAATATACCCATGGACTAGAGTTGGCAGGTATTACTTACAAATTAGAGTTGGTTGGTAATGCCTATGGACCGCAGTTGGTGAGTAATACCCACGGTTTCATTTATCCACAGAATCATCATCCATAGGTAAATTACTTACGCCTAGATTACCTACAATTTTTTTTGGGTGGGTACTGTTGATTTACGTACTGATTTTTGTTATTATCTACAGATTTTAGTAGTGGACAAATTCAATTTTTTTGTAGTGAATACTTTCATCTTTATTCATAAAAATTCTTTTAACTCACACAAATAGGATTTCAAAAATCATTGCTAAACATCAAACTAGATATTTTTAACTACTTCTTGAAACTATACTTACACAAACATTTACCTGCAAAAGAAACACAACAAACCCATGTGTTCTAGTCATCCTAAGGACAAACTGCTCTGATACCATAAATGTAACATCTCAATTATATACTATTTAACATGTAGTGAACCCAACAAAGGATCTATACAAGGTATATAGTATTTTTAAAATCATTATTAATACATACCAAAAGACTTATAAAATTGGTATCTAATTAAGTTAGAGACTAATTTAGAATTTAATGGTATAGGTCACTAAAATCTTTGTAGCTAACGTTAGATACCAATTATCTTAACTTAATTGGTCACTAAATTCAATCATTACTTCTATTTTATAGTTATTTAGCAACCAAAATCTAATTTGGTGACAAGTTTGGTCATAATTATCAATTATTTCATTTGGTAGCTAAAAATTGGTTTCGAAATAACCTTTTTCTTGTAGTGACTGCAATGAAATATTACATTGAATATGAGTTTAATAATTTTTTTAAAAGTTGACATAATTGTTATTTGAATGTTGACACAGCTCAAGATTTATATTATTATTATTTCTTTCAAAATTGTAGTAATTTTATTTTTTTAAATTTCTTTAAAAAAAAGCGAGTATATCAATAACACATTCCATTCCATTCCATTTTACACACATTCCATTTTATACAACATTCTCCTACATGAAAGAATTAAAAGAATATATCCTTTTTAAATGAGAGACAAATAATTATTGATTTTGCCATTTTCATATTATTGTCTGATTACTTGTAAATATGAATAAACGATTTTTTTCTATAATTAATCTTTTAATTTTATTAAGGGTGATCATTAATTTTTTTTAAATTCAATCTAAATATAATAAAGTAGATTGAGTTATAATATATAACCAATTTAACTATATTAAATTAAATTGACCCTGTTAAATTACATTGGAGTTTTCAATTCAATTCAAACTATATTAAATCTAGTTTGATTCATTTTTTCAAATTAGGTTAGACACAATTCGATATGAGTGTTCCTTACATGAACTTAGTTCTATTTAGGTCCAATTCAATCCAACATGATATGGGTTTGACATGACTAACTTCATAAAAGCTTCACCCGACTCAAATCTGGTATGGGCCTAGTTGACCAACTTGACATGGTTCTAAATTGATTTAACTTGACTTGGGTTTGACTCGGTGTAACCTAATCTAACTTAAGTTTAGCTTAGCTTAACTTGTTGTAGGTCTAGCCTGACATGGACCTGAATCGACCTAAGATTAACTTGACATAGCCTTCATCTGACTTAAGCCAAATTAACCTGAACCTCCCCAAATTGTCGCAATGTGTGTGCAACTTGATCCAACCTGATGTGGGTTTGACTTGACTTAGTCTAATTCAACCTAACTTAGGCTTAGCCTGACCTAACCTGACATGGATGTAGCTCGACTAGCTTGAAATAGCCCTAGTTGAACCTAACTTGACTTCGACTCAACCAGATCTAGACTGACTTAGGCATGGACTAGTCCAACTTGGCATTGGCTTGAAATGACTTAACTTGGCCTGACCCAACATGTACATGACCCAACCTAACTAAATAAATTGGCCTATTTCATCTAAACCAAATATGGGTTTGACTTGATTTGATTTGAGCTCGATCCAACTCTACTTAACTTTTGACCTAACTCTGTCGAGTCCAGTCTGACCTAACCTGACCCAACTTGACATGGGCCCAACCTGACCAACTTGACACAATATTTACTCGATAACTTAACTTGGACCTGGCATATCTGACCTAAACTGAACTAAATATGGCTTAGCCCAACTTGACACGGTTGATCAATTTGTTTAGACTTTGGTCCAACCCAATGTAGACTCGGCTCGATGTGGACCTGATGAACCATTAATCACGTATGGTTTTCAACCCTAATGTGGTATATGATAAACCTAGGTCGAATCCAAATAACATACACTAATTGAATCCATTAGTTATTATTCTTTCTTCCACAAATTAGAATGGCAGGGGCGCTTGTTTGAAAGTAAAACAAAATTACACAAAACTAAAATGTAAATCTAAGACTAAATAAAAAAAATGATTGAAATTAAAAGACAGAACTTAACAACAATAATAAAGAAAGTGACTGAAAACTAATTGAAATTAAAAATGAAAATTAAAGTAACAAAAAAAATAAAATTATAATGATAAATAGAAATTAGATAGTCAAACAAAAAGTGTACAAAATTATTAAAGGCAATATAAATGAAAAGAGTATTAGAATTTCACTTCAAAAAGTGAAGTGCAAAAGAAATTAAAAGGAAAAATGACTAAGTATAATTATTAGACCGTGTAAAATAGACTATCCTCTATTAGATCATCTAATGGTTATACAAATGAAGAACAAATTGTCTAATTACAATATAAAGCACGAGAATGTAAATTTGTAGAAAAAGTAAATGAAAGAAACATGAAAATAAATGTCTGTGAATGAACATTTATAAAAATGTAAAAATAAGAGAATTAAAAGTGCCAGAAATTAAATGGACAGAAATTTAAAGTGCAGATAATCGTAGAATAGTTGCAAAAATTGAAACCCTAAAAAACAAATATCATCGACCATGAACTATGTTCAAATTATTGAAATCAAATCTGATCTCTTTGATTATGAAAAACACATAGATAATTGGTTTACGTTCATAATTATCTAATTTTTATCAAAATCCAAAAACTGAAAAAAAAAAAGAGTAAAATGAAACTTAATCACATTCATGACAGAATTCTTCACTTTAAGAAAAATATTACTCATAAAATAAATTAAAAGTAGATTAAAGAAGAAACAAATCACAAGAGAAAAAAATAAAAATAAAAAAAATAAAAAAGCACGACACGAAGAACAAACAAAAATAAATAAGAAAAAAATATTAATAGAGATATAAATTGAGATAATTAAGATTAATTAGAATTACCATATGATTGAGATAGTTTGCACAATGTGCTAGATTTTAAACTCACTTGTCGTCAAGAAAAAATAAGATCAAGAAAAATTAAGAAGATTTTAGATAACCAAATGTATTTCACGTAAAAAAAATGTTGGCCCAACCTACTAATAGCTTTTAATCTTCATAAGTTGGATAAGGGAGTTGAAGCAAGTTGGTGCACCTAACTTCTGTAAATTTTTATTAGGTTTTGATAAGTTGAACTACCTAATTAAAACACTTCATTATCCTTATCTTTGTTAAAAAATTGTTAGACTATAAATCTACAATAGAAAAAAATTGATATAAAAGAACGAAACTTCAAGAGAGGACAAAAATAGAGGAAAAGTTATTGATGAAGATACAAAATTAAGATATTAAGATGAATCAGAATTGATTTAGTAATAGTTGTTAAGTAAGTTAGTAACAAAGTTCCAGATTTTGACTTGGTTGTGAGCATTACACAGAAAGAAAAGTTACAATGAGGATTAACTTTTTATTCAACACTAAGTTGATTTTGTGTTTTGGCATTCAAATATATATACATGCATACAAACAAATCCAAAGAAAAGATAGTGATTCTCCATCAAACGTTACAAGTGCTTCATTCCATGCATGGACAAAAACAAAGCAGTTTATTCGAACAACATGATAAGTTGTTATTTTGAAGCTTATAGGAAGCCTCCATCACAACCTAACCTAGGAATAAACATAAGGAAGACAATATGTTGAAAAGGAACCATTTGTTAACATTGTTGCAAAATATTTTGTAAAATTTGTCTATCAATGTCATTGGTATCCACAGAATCCATGAGCTCTGAAAGTCTCTCACTGAGTTGTTCCACCTCTTCCTGTAATCTTCTAATGTGACAACATGTTTCTTTCAAGATCTTGGAGGCCGATTGCTGCCCGACAAAACAGATATAAACTTATCAGTATTTTTGTATCACTGAATTGAAATAGAAGTTCAAAATAAAGTTAGTTTGATCTTGATATGGTTCGATTATATAATTTTTTAATTAATTAGAAAGTGATTAAAACCTTAGGGTTTCTTGAATTTCTTTTTATAGTATAACTTTGTCATTGGTTCACCAACACAAAAGTATCTAAAATTTTTTTATGGTTTAATTTTGATATATTATTAGTGTAAAATAATAGTAAAAATATTTTAAAGGTGACTTTTACTAATTATTACAAAAGTCAATAATTTTATAATTTAATGAAATACATGCAAAAGAGAGAGTCGTATATGACTACGTTGTACTTAAGTTTTGTTTTTTTAAAAGAAATAAACATGTTTTTGGCTTTAGTTTATAAAGATAGTCTCTTTAATAAAATGTAGTCTCTTTAATAAAATTTAGTCCTCTCATATGTATATAAACAAAAAACGAGTAATTAAAACTAGAGATTTTGTTTTTACAATGAGAATCTTATCTTGCTTATTCTAAAGACCGAATGAAGATATGTGTTTATTTAAAAACTAAAAGCAAATATTCTTATATTTATATATGGAAAGAAACATATTTAACTTTTTAAATTCTTTTTTCAAAAATATGAGATTCGGTTTCTGACTTTATATTAAGATTTCAATTTTAACAAATTTTGGTTGTAGTAATTTTTATCATAAACATTACTTTTTTGGGTTTGATTTTGTTATATTATCAGTGTATAATTTGTACATTATAAATTGATTATAAATATTTTATACATATTTTTCAAATAATTACTGTAAAGAATATTTTTTATTACAATTTAATGACCAAATAATAAATATTTTTATACAATTCCATTATATTATAATGGTGCATACATCAATTGTTTTGTAATAGTTTAGAAAAATCAAGTTAAAGTCGAATTGTAATTTATTTTAAATAATTAAGTAAAAATAATTGAATTAGGACTATTAGTTATAGTTTTTTCTTGAATTAGAAAAATCAAATTACTTTTTTATTAACAAAGAATTAATAAATAAATAGGAAATACAATGGGATACTCCAAACCCATTATTATAAAAACTCAACTATGACACCGATGAAAATGTAGCATAAACACATATACATTGATACAGTAGCATAAACACAAGAACACGGTGAGACAGGCAGAAGAATCAAATTATAATTGAGAAATTTTATTTATAGTACAAATTTCAACACATTCTACTTAAATTTCATTAATAAAAGGATTGAGTGCCTAAAAGATAGTATTTTGCGACTTTATTTAACTAATTATTCAATAATATTTGTATAATATGTATTTCCCTTATGACTTTATATCAAGGCTTCTTTTAACAGCTATAAATATAGCAAAATGGTATACACAACTTTAATACTTTAATATATTTATATGTAGTTATTGAACGTAATGAAACTTATTTTAAGTGAAGTATCATTATAGAAATCTCTCTTGAAATTATTTAAGTACAAGGATATATTTTTAAAACTACAGTTTCATATTCAAAACTTTCTTATATGTTATTCACGTGTATTGTTTTTATACGGAAAAAGAAGTTTAATGTTTTAAAAATAAAAATATTAACATGTAATTAGATATGTAAAGTAAGAAAAATATATATATTTTAGTAAAATATATTATAAATATAAATAATATTATTGAATTTAGGAAACTTAGTATAATTATCCCTCTATACTACTTACTAAATAGTCGTACGTGAAAAGGTAACCTCTATGTATCAACAGTAATTTGAGGAAGCATCGTAAAATTACTGTACAGTGAATATATATAATTTTAGAAATAATTTAAAAAATAACTATTATAAAATCCAATAACTTTAAATATATATATATATATATATATATATATAAATTATAATTTTTAACTATATCATAATTAAATTAGATAATGATAATATTAATGTATTCTGTTATATACAATCATATATCATGCGAGCCACTACATATAAATAATAATTAAAATTAAACTCATTCAATTTATGTTTGAGTCAACTTGTTCTACACGTGAAAATAAAAATCGATTTTTTTTTTATATGCATTGATTTAGAAAATGTGAAAAGGCATAACCATTATGTCAACTTATTAAGTTATTTTAATCACTTATTTAGTTTTTATAATTGTATAAATTTGCTTTTTAATTTTTATACTTAAAATCATCGATTTTAATTTCTCCGTATATTTTTTTAATTATTTTTTACTTTTATATATTTTATTTTTTTAGTTCTACAGTTTAAGCTCATAAGAATTAAAATATCTGATAAATAATATAGCTTTTAAGTATATAAACTAGAAATACTGAATGGGTAATTAAATTAATATAATATAAAAGAAACCAGGGTAGAAATTGAATTTAAATTATGTAAAAGTAAGTAACGTTTTCTAACTTTTTGTCTTCTTTATTTTATTATATAATGTAAGAAAAGGAAAAAGAGAGAGACTACAGTCAAATAAACACGAGCAAAGGCTGAGCTATGGCATCAGCTAGCAACAAATGGTCCATACCCTCGGGAACTTCTTCAAAAACGAGGGTAATTTTTTTTTCTTAAAATTAAAATATAATTTATCTTATTATAGTCTTTCATTTGTAGTATGGAAAAAACTTGCATAAAATCTTAGTCTAATTTTTTTTATTGGATTGAAGTCCTTGAAAATATGTACTATCCAATTGAAATTCAGATCCTAATTGAAGAAGAAAAAATCATAATATTATAGGTTCTGTTTTTTTGTAAAAAAAAAAAAACGCATTGTATCATATTTATTTTCTTTGGTAAAAATTATTCTAGTTACTTGTTTATTAAATTTTAGAAATTACAAACAAAAATGACTCTATTACTATAAAAGAGAGTTTTACTTGATAGTATAAAATAGGTTTACATTAATAAACTAACATGGTAAGTTGGTTACTTTGTACAATAATTATTTTTAAGCCACATAAACTGTAATTTGTTATTGGATTTACACTCTCATTTCACAGCTAAACTCATGCAAAAAATAAAAAAAATATATAGTTTTTTTATTTTTTAATTTAAAAGTCAATTCTTTTTTCAAAGGCTAAGTGACAGCTTTAAGACTGTGACTAAGCATAAAATAGAGTTGGTTGCATATAATTATATAATGAGTAAACAGAAACCCTACACTCACTCTCCAAAATGTGGGCATTCAGCACAAAGTTAAATTAAAACAAAACCCAAAATCAAACCATTGGTTCTACACATAAGGTTTCTTGCGTAAACTTCTCATAAAAATAGAGCAAAAAAAGAAACCTTTCCTAGAAATATATATAATTTCATTTACAAAAGAATTATCCAAACATTTCTAGAAAAATGATTTAAAATAAAAATATGAGAGACTGAACAGAGAAATCTCACGCGTTGAATTCCGCAACCTATTACCATCCAACCAACCAAAATGATGCAAGCACAAAGGACAAACTGCTATCCCAATGACATTGAAACATATTTAACCTTTTTTTTTTTTTTACAAAAAGATCCTTTAATTAATATTATTTTATTTAAACTTTACAGTAGAATAAATTAACATAAAAACGGTTTTACTATTGCAACCACAATCAACATCACTAGTAGAGATATATGTGTAACCCACTAGAACTGGTGTAGTAAGTGGCAAAGTTTGAACAATATGCATGAGACATAAGAAAAAAAAAATGGAGTTGAAGTTAAGCTGGAGAAGAACATACCCTTGAGTTGGGTCTTTGGTTGATTTGGGGAAGAAGTAGTTGCAACCTAGAAACGAGGTCATTAATCTCATTCTGAGAGAACTTTGATGCCCTTGGCCTTCTTCCCGACATGACTATGTTGTAGCTATAGCTCTTGATGTTTTATTGCTTTCTCGTGCTCACTTTTGGCTCTTGTTTGACATGTGTGTGTTGGAAATCTGGCACCATGGAGGCTCTTTAAATAGAGGGTGTGAGGTACTGTTCCAATTCCCATCAAACTCCTTCAATGCACTGATTAATTCGAATAAGACTAGCCTCCACAAACTTTAATCAGGAAAATGATTGACCCACAACATAGATGCATGAATACACCTAGTCAAAGAGAAGAAAGAGAAAACAAAAGACAAAAAAATATGATCAGTAATTTTTTTCTTTTTGAAAAATGTCAGATACAAAAGCTATATATATGATCAGAAATAGCAAACAAAAATAAAGAGAAAAAAAGGATAAATATGATAACTTGATCTACATATAATGTACAAAAGTAATATATTTAAATACATTTTTTGTTCTTTATTATATATTATGATTTTAGTCATTAAGTTTTTTTAGTATAATTTTTAGTATTTTTTTTATCGATAATAAATAATGCATGGAAGTATAATAGGAATGTTTCAACTCTTTAGTTGTTGATACCTAACAAATGTTGTTTTATGATTTTTGTTAATCACTTTTTAGTTCTAATAAAATTTTAACAATCACTCTCCCTTACACTAAAAAAAGTATTTTTTTTATGTTTATTATTTAAGCAACATAAAGTATACTTTTACATTAGGTGATTGAGATGTTATCAGTGAATGGTAACAGATGCTAAAACCGTAAAATAAATTTACAAATACCAAAATTATAAAAAGTAAAAACATATTTAATTCATACTATTTTTGCTTTTTGAGTTGTTTGAATCAAGCCTCCTTTATCACACATTTCGGCAGTACATGCATGGCCCACAATTACTGTGCAACTTAATTACTGCCGTAGAGCCTAACAAACCCTTATAATTTGATATCAACTGATTGTAGCTTATTTGGTACAAGATAACCTTGATATTAGTTGGTATGAACTAAACTTAAAAGAGTTTAGTTATAGGTGTGAAGAGAGCAACAAGGTTCGGACTTGGTGTTTCATTGTCACTATTAAACTGTAAAAATATTACATACCAATGTTGTTGATGTGGAGAGAAAGGGAAGGGACGAAGGATAGAATCTCTTTACTTAATTTCATTAGAGGGTAAGGAAAAAGAAGCCAAATAAAAACAATATATTGTTATATTCTTATAAATATTAATAGAGAAAACGACAAGGAAGAAAAAGTGTTACCTATAAATTATTTTGGCAAGGAAGGAAAGATTTTGGCTTAGAACCTTAATTTTTTTTGCTCTTTCCTTTTAATTTTAGTAACAATGAGAATATTTAAACAGTATAAATACAACTTCATGCTCCTTAACCAAACACTATCTTATTCTTTTGTGATAAAATTAAGGTTTGGTGCGTACGTGTAGTTTCCCTAGCCGATTGTTTGTTAAATACAAATTTTGTTGTCAGTTGGTTCACCCTCAGTCTCCCTAATGTATAATTTTCCCTTTGGATCTTCTTGTTATGGCACCAAAATCTGATCTAAGCTAGAGGGTATAAGAATTTTTAGAGTAAAAAATGATGTTAAATAAAGTACATGGCCCACGTTCGGCGTGTTAATTAATAGTGGTACACCAAAGAAACTCTCTCTCTTTAATAAGCTTATATTTAATATTCCACTAATTTTGTCCTTATTCATCTATTTAAGTCACCAGGTAGCTGCTTTTGATGAAATCTTAATTTCTAGAATTAGTGAGAATAAGATGAAATAAAAAAAAATGGAATTGTCAACAGATACCTAGACATTGAGAGAGATAGAAACAATTATCTGATGAATTTTGTTTTTGTGTGGTGATCACCTGATTAGGGTTCCTCTTAACTCACTCATTTGGTTAGTGGAATATTCAAATACTTGGTGCAATTTGACACTGTTCAATTGGGAGAGTGTAGTAATTTGGAGAGTCTAAAGTTGTTGTGTCCCATGGGGACATTTTGCTCCGTTATGTGATGAAAAATTTCAACGGACAAATGGGAAAGTGTGAGGCTGGTGCATGATCTAGAGTGTGCTAATTTCTTCCACATGTCCCCTCTTTGTTTTGTATTTTGTTTTTGTTGTTGTTGGTGTGTGAGGATAGGGTGTTGATGTGACGAAGCATGTACAACAAGATGAATGACTAAACTATACAGAAGAGAACTGTGTATGAGGGTGACAACCTGGAAGAGGGAGTTGTGAAGAGTGAAAGTGAGTGTGGGAATGGAAAATGGGAATGACAAAACCAATAATTGGAGTTTTGGCATCATTTACCAAACTCTCATTTGGCCCTAACTTTGCGCTATACCAACTATTCAACTGTTGTCTGTGGAATTCAAAGCTATATTAGCCTCTCATGGGATAACCAGCAGCAGTGTATGTGATGATGATGAAAAAACTGATAGTAATATATACTATTTCACATCTTATTCAACCACACTATGTGATTTTATAGTTTCTAATACCAATGTGTTGTAGGAGAGTAGTTGTGTTACTTGACAGCACTTCTTACCTGATAAATATGTATTTTGATATAATAAATCTTGTTTTAGTGTATAAATAAATTTGTAGCAAAAAGGCATTTTTATTAATGTATTATTGATATTTAAGCTTATGGTAGACACTTTATATTATGATGCTATGTTATTTTTAGTTATTAATAAATTCTTTAAAATGTTACTGAGATTCGATTTAACATTAATGATAAAAATGGGTCACGATTATAGAAGAGTAATATGAGATCATCCATAATTTTTTTTAGATTGGTTGTTAAGTCAAATTTATAGTGATATTAAGAAATATATTGTAAATTTAAATTATTCAAAAATTAAATTAAATCCTCTGATGAATTAAGTTAAGATAGCTTACTCCTTTAAAATAAGAATAACTTCAGAAATTATTAACATTCAAGAATAACTTGTGAGAATACTTTTGTTTAAGATAAACTTAAAAAAAAAAAAAAAACAACTCTTTTCATTATTTTTATTTAAAAAAATACTCTGACTCAGTGGTGAAGATTTATTTATATAACATAGGAATAGATTATTGCATAGTTAGTATTGGCTACAAATCATGAATCTTATTAGTTAAATATGTTTCGTAGTTTTGATTATAATTAGTATATTATAATCTTAACAAAGGAAATAATTTATGATAGTCTTTTGTTTTTTAGTTATAAACCTTATTTTTAATTAAGTCAAATCTAAAGTAGATGAAAATAAAAAAGTTTATGAATAGAATTTAGATATTTATTTCTAAATTTTATTTGTGTAAAACTTTTCTTTAAACTTACTAACGTTGATATCTTAGATTATCTCTCATGGAATTGAAAAGATAGAAAGTTTTGATTTTGAGAGCTCATCTATACTATTTAGAGACTTTTGAAAGTTTCAAAGGAAAATTGTGTTTATATCTACACTTCAATTCAAATAAAAGAAAGTTAATATCTATTTTTATGCTTTGATTTTTTAAAGTGCACATTGAATGTTGATGTAATTATATTTATATATATATATATATATAATATGGAAGTGAGCATATATGTATGTTCTGTTTTTATAATCTAGAATTTGAAAATAATGTTTTCATTGGTTTTTCTAAAACTGGATTATTTAGGTTGAATATTACATAAGTGATATCTCACTGTTTTTTTTTTTTTTTTTTACTTGAAGAATAATATAAATTCTTAATTGATTAACATGGTCATGAAACCTTTTTCACATGTTATCCTGTTCTCATTTTTTTTAACTTTTCAAATGATTTTGTTTTAATTAGTTTTAATATAGTTTGTATGCTAAACTG
>Ga0099825_1004181_pt1 | contig 18999 bp, 3 predicted proteins | sample SiratroredBW_FD_76838 | JGI IMG/M metagenome (GOLD analysis project Ga0099825, IMG submission 76838) | Root nodule microbial communities of legume samples collected from California, USA - Siratro red BW | ecosystem: Host-associated > Plants > Roots > Nodule | place: USA: California | collected... | reverse complement strand
TCTGCAGTGATAAGAAACTTACATATTTCATTTTGGATCTTTTGGTTATGAATGTTGTAATATTTTGGCATCTTATTGTGGTCACATGTTGTGAGTTGTTCTAGATTATTTTTCAATATTGTGGTCTAATTTATGTTGTCATTATTTTTCAATATTGTGATCTAATTTATGTTGTCCAAGTGGGATATTGTTGGATTAATTATTTTGTGGACATACATAAATTAGTAATTTTTCTAGACTAACTTATTTGTCAAAATATTATGTAGCCATTATTATTATTATTTATTTGATTGTTATTATTTATTTGGTTACATAAAATAATATTGTTTATATTATGTGAATATTTATTGAGTCAGCATAAAAGAGTCCCTACAACTGCCCAGAGTCAGTCTTTATTCTACCCTATTAAAGAATAAAGAAAAGAAGACAGTTCTTTGTATAAACTTCTGGCCTTGGGAACAGTTTGTACACACTCTTCTTTCTATCATTCTTTGCAAAGACCATTAATCAGGAAAGGACAGAAACAACAAGATGATGAATCAAAGCTCTTCTTCTATTCCAGGTTTTAATCTTTTTATCTTATATATAATATGATGTACTCATATACCATAATCAGACTAAATTGAAAACTTTAATTTGATTATTTCTTTCATAAAATATTTATATTTTATGAAAAATACGACTCCATGTATGCGAATAGAGCATCTCAATGTTGTGCCCAGAACTCTCCGGCCAAAATAATACCACCCTGCACGTTTACACTATACATGACTTTAACACACACCAGCTACTCTTTCATATCAAACTTTATCTATCTATCAATTTTCCTCATCATCATCGTTAAAACAAACATAAATGTTTATTTTGTTTTCTTATAAAATCAATCTAGTCAATGCTACATGCGTTCTAATTAGTCAATGTTACTATAATCAATCAACATCATGGATATTATATATAATCAATTTAGTCGATACTATATAATATCGGTTTAATCAATGTCACTTAAAGTTAACTTAAGTAACATTACTTTTGAATCAATCTTTAAAAATAGTTATTATTGAATTATTGTCGAATATTTTAAAATACATATTGCATGTGGGACGGAAAATTCTGTTGACTAATTAGCGCAAGTTTTTGCAATGCACCATTAATTATTTGGCAACACTAAGTGTTTATTTTATTATAGTGTAATATCACATGATAACAAATGGATTTTAAACATATATTAATAAAATCTACCTAAAATAAAAAGGATAAAATTATTTTGCATGAGTACGCATTAGAATAAAATTTTAAATAAACAATCTGAATATAACATGTAGATTTTTTCCCATTATCCTCTTTTGGAAATAATTTTGTTCAATGTATATATATATATAATATTAGTTATTAAATAGTATTATAAGAAAAAAATGATAAATGTTAACTAATATACTTAGACAATGAAAAAGTGTTTTATTAAGATAACTAACAATGTATTATATAATGATTGCAATTATAATAATTTCTAATGGTTTTTTAATTCTTTAACTAGTGTTTTAGATAAAATAAAAACTAAGACCGAATTTAAAATCTGTAATGAAAACCGGTTTGGGCTTGTTCAATTTCATTTATTTTGTCTTCGATTTGATCTTTGATAGGAAAAAATGGAGTTTGACCACTTGGACTGTGGTGTAGTAATGAGAAAAAAAAAATATAAAATCTTTATTCATCACATTCCAAAATACTCATCTCTTTATATAATAAAAAAAATTATCTATAAAAGTAATTAGACTAAAATACAATTTTAATCCTTCTTTTTTCAATTTTTAGTTTCCTCGTTATTTCATAACAGAGGCATTTTACTTTTGGTATTGCTTATTTTCGTAGTATGAATGCACAGAAAGAAGAATATCGTTTTATCAATTTCGTTCCAAGTTTCAAAGAAGAACCACTTCCTTCTTCGGATGAGTAGCTCGCCGCACACGACTTTGTCACTGCGCAGCTTCTCATACAGTTAAAATAATAAACCAGTGTGTGTAAAATGCGTAGTATATGACCATTACACTTTTTTTCTTAATTCAATAACACATTCTTAACAAAGTTGTTTAATGTTGAAACTTATGAAGTAAGCGATCTGGTCGTTTAGGAGATACCAAGTCAGATAGGCCAACAACCCTTAATAACACTTTTACTTTCTAAGTTTCAACAGGTTTGAAGGGTTCGTTAATGATTATGGTTAAACAAAATTAGCCTCCAACAAATGGTTTATTTGTTTAAACCAGTCAAATACCTTGACTTTGTCTCAAACGGCCTATAAATACCAATCTTATGCCCTAAGTTACCATCATTCACATCTCAAACTCAATTTCAACCCCTTCTTTCTCATATTTCACTCTCTTAGTTAATTACGTTTCATTGTTTCATACTAATTCTACGTGAGTAGTGGCTATGAAGAGAGTGAGAGAAGAGAGCGTAGATTTGGCAAATTGTTTAATGCTACTCTCCCATCCCAGAGAAATCAAACCCCAGAAACTTTTAGGCCCTGTGGAATTTGAATGCAGAACCTGCAACCGCAAGTTCTCTTCGTTTCAAGCCCTTGGTGGCCACAGGGCCAGCCACAAAACTCCCAAACAAGAGGTGAAAGAAGAGGAGAAGGGAAATAAGCCCAAAAAGCACGAGTGCTCCATTTGTGGTCAAGAATTCTCTCTGGGTCAGGCACTGGGAGGACACATGAAAAGGCACCGAGTTGCCCTAAACGAAGGGTTTTCTTCAATAAACCAGGTTGTGGTAAAAGTCCCGATTCTGAAAAGGTCGAATAGTAGGAGGGTTATTTGCTTGGACTTGAACTTGACCCCTCTGCAGAATGACTTGAAGTTATTGTTTGGCGACAAAGCACCCAAAGTCGATTCCTTCGTTTGATCCTTTTCACCTGGATGATGATGATGATGATGATGACTACTCTTTATTTCAAGTACTATTGTTTTTGTTTTTCTAACCCATGTATTCTTTCCATTCTTTGATATGTACATGTTCGTTCTTTTATATCATACACTGATATAGTTTTAAGATATGCTTTATATATATAATCACAATGTGAAGAAGAATTGTTAATGGTGCAAGGACCTTTGGCATTAATCTTAACAGTTTCTGTACCTCAAATGACAGAAACCCTTCAACTTTATGTATACTTTATTTTTATAAAATTGGGTGTATAGCACAATTTTAAATGAAATCGATTAAACATACGCATGTTTAGTTTTCTTAAAAAATGTTCTCTATTGTTGCATTTTTCTTCATGAGGGCACTATTTTGATTTATGTAAAAAAAGAAGAAACTAAAGATAAATATACATATTTAACTCAACTAATAAATAGAAAAATAAGACTAACTTCAATTAAGGGTGAAAGTGAACCTGAAAGAAAAGTTGAAAAGAAATACTAAATATATAAGTCAAATTTATAATGAAAAAAATTAACATAAGAAATATAGAATAAAAAATTATTTTTTTAAATATGAGAATTTTTTTTAAATGATAATATAGTTAATGATCACACGAAAAAGAATAAAAATATATATTTGCGCTAAAAAGATAAAGATTTAAATTTGTAATATAGGGATTCATATAAACGAAGAAGAAGAATGTACCAACACATTAAAAAACCGTATTAGAATATTTACTGTTCACTTTAGAAGATTTTTTTCTTAAATACCTTGTATTTATCTAAAAAACTTCAACATGTGACTTGCTTAAAAGATTCTACTTGAATTGGTGTAGATCAAACGACAATAACTTTAATATTATTGTTTTTTTTGGGTAAAAAACACTTATGGTGGATACAATTAAGGATGTCTTTCATAACATTTTTGGAGATCTCTACTTCATGTCCGAGTGAGATATTTTTAATATATTTTTAACATTCCGAAAAAGCTATTCCATAATAAAACTTAGGTATCCAATAATTTTATGACAGTGCTGGAAGAAAAAGCTCACAAATAAAGAGGAACATCTAAATTGGGCCAGCCTATTGAATAAAAGAAAAACCAACCCATTTGATTCATCATATGTTAAAGGCAATTGCTTCCTGCACCCCTCATATATCATATGTTAAAATAGAAGAAGCCCACTTATAGTCATTCATCTTTAGCTGAAGTTATATGTAGGCTCAGATATAGGCAAACTTTGAATGATATTCTGATATTCAAAGCATAATTAAAAGGGATATATTAACATTATAAAGTTAACAGACACAAAATAATAGGGAGAGAATGCATCTTGGATAAAGAAGTAATATTTGTGAAAGTAAGATATAGGGATAGATAATAGGACGGTTGAATGGTTGTTCCACATCCCAAACTCCTAATAAACTTATGTAGCACTTGTTCGATGCATGATATTATTTGAGGAATGAAAAAAAGGAAAGAAAAATAAAATAAAAAAGGAAGTTATTTAAATTAAAAGAGGGTGAAAATGAATACAAAATATATTTATTATTAATTAATCATTTTTATTTTAATATTACTTTTAAATTATTATTATTGTAAAAAGAAAAGTAAAAATTATTAGAAATTATAATAATTAAATAGTTATTTTAATTATGTTTTTTTTCTTTCAGATTTGATGACTTTATTCGTATTTTTTTGAAAAAAAATATTTTTATTCAAAAAATAAATGCTTTATATTTTCATAGTTAAATTTATTCAATTTTTGTGTTTTTCACATCCTTCTTCATTAGTAAGTCCATTTTCCCATATTCATAAGCATAATTAAAAGAGGATTAAATTAATTAAAAATTATTAAAAAATATACTTTTTGTTAGAATTCTCATAATATATTTTAATCAATGGTCTTTCCTAATTAAAAAATATAATTGATAATTTTATTTAATTACTTATTAATTTAGAATATAAACAAAAATTATTTATTTTGAATTACAGGAAATATTAACCGTGTCTTAATAATTTCTCCCATCATTTATGTATAATGTGATTCTACAAACATAATTCATTTAATTAACACAAACATTTTAATATTTCGTGAACATGAAAAAAAAATCATTAAATGATATTCTAGTTGAAATTGAATTTAAAAAAATTAACTCAAATTAATTTGAATTTAAATCTAATCTGTTTTATGAATTTCATCTAAATTAAATTTTGAAAAAACCCAATTTCACACTAGTTGAAGGAGTTGGATAACAATTTGGAACACGTTAAATGGTGCGTGACTTGTGTTTTCTTCCAAACGAAGTCCTTATTCTCGGTGTGACCAAATTTATTTTTAAAACATAGGAAAGTTTAGGATTGTAATTAATAAATTGATTAAATTATCTTTTCTTAGAAAATGAAGATATTTAAAATCTAAATATTTTTCAAAATTTCATTTTTAATTATTTATTTTCTATTTTTTAATATTTTTGACACCTTTCAAAACTTTCCTTCAAGTCATAGTATGATGCATTGCTTTTTGAGAGTGTTGATACTAAAAAAAGAGGTTACTATGCTCCTCATAATTATTCCCATGAATATGACCACAAAATATCACGATATCTCACTGTTCCAAGATGTAAGCTCCCTGCATGGAAATAAAATAAACCACCAAATTGATGCCTTTTGCAAGTGTATCCCTCTTGCAATGAACACATGATGGAAAGCTTATTTTATTTCGAAATGCTTAGTTATTAACAACTATTTATATGCTTGGTTTTTTTTTTTTTTTTTCTTTTTTGACCCACACTTGCAGAAATGATCTAGTGCTTGTTGAAACAAAATCTATCACATGAAATTGGTACTTTAACAACGATATCCACTATAGCTTTAACTTCTACATATATGTTGAAGTTGATCATTCTTAAGTAAGCATGCACAATGAGATTTTTTTTTTAAGTAACGAAAAGGATTGCTATCACCCAACTTTTGTACGAAAGCATATATACATGGTATCGATGGTGATTCCTATAGTGGAAATAATTGGTTGCCTTATGATTATATTTGCTACAACCGAGAAGCTAAGATCCATATTCATTCATTACAAAGAGTTCCAAATTCATAAAAAAGTTTACTTATGATGCTTTAAATCCTTCGTGCGTGGTATATGATTGGGGCACATATTTAAAACTTGGAACGAATATGACTGATAATGATGATACCCAAGGTTTTGATTTGTTAAGCATCTTACATTATATATAATGAACTAGTCATGTCAAAACGCCAATTCCATGATTTTTCCCATCATGAAGATCCTTGCAGAGTTTTAAAAAATAAGCATTCCACCACTCTGCTTTTCAATCAAGTCACTCGCTCCAACCATCTTTTTCTTTCTTAATTAATCACAACATCATTAAATTCATCATGCAGCAGGGTTCACCACTATCACTTAGAAAATGAAATGGTGTTCAAGTTATTGGTTTATGATTAGTGATGAGCAAAGCCTTTTACATGATCTTATGTGGGTTAAGTTAATTAAAGAATCAAAGCCTCATGGTATAATCGAGTTTGTATTAGCTGGAACTTTATTGGTGTGTGAAATTCTTCAAGCACGTGCAAGGCATTGAAAATTATAAACTACTTGCGTTTATGTAGTGGCTTAGAGCTTTAGATATTATCAGAGACTTTTTAATCAGAAACACCGCTTGCATGAAACAAACAAAGCACGTCTTATTGTCATATTGCACTATAAAATACATGCAAACTCTTCATATATACATATATATAACCTCATTTATGCTTTATTTAGCAAAAACTTTCAATAAAGAACTATATTAATTTATGGTTGACCTTAGCATTTCCCAAACTATGCCTAATAATAAACCAGAGATAGAAAACTTCAACTTGTTCATATTTTTTATGTTGATTAAGTAGATTCTGACTCATGGGCACGTACCACGCGAAGCACGTGATGATTCCCAGAGTCAAAATTGTCATAGTCAACGTTTACAACTCCTAGCTAGCTGTATATTTTAGCTGAACTTGTTTTTAATCTCATACATGAAATGACCAATAATTTGAAAATCTAATAGTATGATACTGAATATCTTGTGAAAGCTAAGCAATGACATTACATACCAAAATCCTATCATAATAAGAATATAACCAATGGTGCTCAATGCACTATAACTGGCAAATCATCAAATCAAGATAGGAATATTGTATACCATGCATGAATATATATACAAATATTTCTTTTCCTAAATGGTTCTATTAATTACTTGTATCACTGTCTTAATAGTTGGACAACGAAATGATATGTGTGGTGTGAGAATGACGAACTACTGCATGAGAATATATGAGATAACAGACCAACAACATAAAACAGCTAGGGAGCAATATTCGCTAGCCATTTAATTATTTCATAATTCCTTATCAGTATCAGAAGTAAAACGCAGATTGGACGTGAATCACGTTGTTAGTGTTCATTTTTTATACTTTAATTCCAGTGAAAAGGCGAAACAACAATATCTGACGTCATAGCTGGCGATGTGTGACTATAGAAGTTGTATTAATTTGTACTTTGTAGTGGTTAGTAGTGCTTAAACCAAATAATTAAGATAATAAATTTTTCTGTCATTGAGATAATAATCCAAAGAATCCTTATTGATACGTATATATTGTTCTTCAATCTCCACTAGCTTTGTGGTGGGCAGATACAAAGACATCGATTTCAATCAATTTCACGTGCCAAAGGATGTTCGTTGTTTTAGACGTAGATAGGTTACATCATTTAGAAATCATAGATGTTAAGTGTAACAGTTACTTACTTTACTCGTTAATTAATAATGGTTTATGTATATTCTTTATTCAAGATGAATAATTATTTATGTAGTATACATTGTTGCTTAATTGCATAGGGTCACTTATATATATAATAAATTAGTTTTTTTCACTTTACATTTTCTTTTGTTGCATCATCCAATATAATTATTTTTTATTTTTTCTCCTTTTATCTCATTATTCTAATTTTCCACCCCAGAGAGGATTTATACTTCAAAAGATGTCAAACACGAGTCTTAAAAACAACAATAATTAAGCCATCAATCCTTTTCCTACCCTCACACATTTTTTGACCCAATGAAATTTGATCTTCAGTTTATATTGAGTGGGGGTCAGTAGGCACTTTTATTCTTATAACAAATTAAGATATAATTTCTGTGATTTACAATCGTATACCCTTAAAGAAAAAACATATTAGTGGTCTAGAATTACCATCTATTTTGTAATCAACTACACGTATTTAAATTTTTTAATTTAAAATAAACTAATTAGTAATATTTAATTACATATAATATAAATATTGATTGGGAATAAACAACGCTGTAATTTCATCTAAAAAATAAATGTTTCTCTTTGTTTTAGTCTTTTACCTTGTATAATCGTGTTTTGTTACAAAATTAGATAATATTGCAAAGTCTAGTAGCATCTAAAAAATATACAGAGTAGTATAATAAATATTTTGAAAAACTTTGTGTTCTATTTTTTGATGTATTATATTTCAAATTTATTTAAATATTATTAAGGTTGGTTAACTTGAAGTTCCTTTTAATACTGTTTCATATTTTTGGAATGTTAAAGACTACATCCTAATATTATATATATAAATATATATATATATATATATATATATATATATATATATATATATATATATATATTTATTTATTGAAAAGAAAGCGTGAAGCAACCAAATTTTTCATCTAATCTTCCTTTTACGTTAAAAAAGGTAATGTCTTCAAGTAATCAAGTTGGAAAGCGCTTCGGAACAATCATCGTGGACCCGATAAAGGTCTGCTTAATTATATTATATATCAATTATATTAAATTGGTGCTTTCTAACCTCACTCTATTTAAACTATATTAGTTAGTTAGGATATTACAATGCGCAAATGAAAATTACTGCGATAATATATATGATTATTCTTGTCCTATGTATCGGCCCTCTTTATATATATATATATATATATTAGTTGTGGGTTACTTCAATTTTTCTTTTTTTTCCCTTTAGACGTATCAGTTCAAAGTAATTAAAGTTCAGTTTAATAAAAAAATGTCTTATAGTACAGATCATACTTCATAAATAATACATATCACATATTTTTACATATTTTTCTAATAATGATTCAAAACTTTTTCCTTTTCTTTTTCAGTAAAGTGTACATTTTTCACGATGTGATCTTTAATAGATATCTTATTAGTAAAATTCTTCAAGTCAATGTTAAAGTAGAAGGAAATGTTTTAATTTTTTAAAAAGTTTCGTACAATATCTTATTTTCATCTAAGATTCCTTATTTAAAATGTTATAGGCAGATATAAGAATATAAACTTAAAGATCAATGGTTTATTAAATTCATTCATCACAATCCTAACTATTTAAAATATTATTATTTAACTCTAAAAATATTTTATTAACTTAGTCCTCCTTCCATCCAAACCTGATTCTCCTTCATTCTCATATATTACCATTCCATCTCCCAACTTGACTCAAAGTAGTTTCCTTATTCAAGCTATAGGCATAAAATTTAGGATAAGAATCTTTAAATTTTGTCCAACCCACCTATCATTCTTATTTATCCTCCAAACTACATTATTATCAAATCAGCTATCAAACCAGCTACCGGACTCTTACTCATTATTTTCAAAACTATTTAAGAATTTTCATGACTCATTCTTAGATTCTAAAACTTAAGCTCATAAACCTTTTTTCCTCATATTCAAGTCTCCACTAACAATTACCAAAAAATGCATAATTGAATAATTTTAAGTTCTTAACTCTCATTCTCCTCTTGTTTCCTTTCACATAAAATATCACGCATGAAATTTTCCTACTCTCTTCGCTCCACCTCCACACAAATTCTCTTTAGATCTTTTTCACCTTTTTGTACACTATATTTAACATTTTCAATAAAGACAAATGGAACAGAAATATACTAGTAAGTACATATTTAATTAGAGTAACCTGACTAACAATTGAAATTCCTTTTCCTATCCATTTGGTTAAATTTTTCCTAAACTTTCTTATCATATTATGCAAAATAATAAATTCTTATGATCCCGTCCTAGGATTCTTAAATAGATAAAAGGAATGCTCATGATGTAACAATTTAGAATCTATCCAAACCTTTGTAGCAAACATTACTGAACTCTCACACCAACAACATTACTTTTGTAAAAAATTTTGCGAGTTCAAAAAACGCTAGATATCTTTCACAACTAATTTCACAAATAAGATATTCTTAATATCATGAGCTACTTTTATACCCTCTAATTAATATATATATATATATATATATATATATATATATAAAATAATGTACAGATAAAATATGTAATATAATGGCTTTTATATGGTTGATATGACTGGTATTGAACGTAGTTTCTCGAATTTGAATAATGTAATTAAGGAAAAAAATCTAAAAAATGTTAGTTAGTTTTCCACGAATTATTCATTTCAAATTCAACAACAAAAATTATTAAGCAGTATAAGTTCAAAGTTTAACATTTGGGTGTCGAATATCTTATCTCATTACGTAGTATTGTCTAATTTTTCTATTTAAATTACGCAAAAAAAAAATAAAAAATCTTGTATGATATGAAACTAACCAATCTATTTGTTTAATTTACTGAATTTTTTTTACTTCATATCAAATTCACTTGATTTGAATATTTGTTAATATCTTCATTTGTACATTTATTTATATTTCAAATAAAAAGTAAAGTGATACTATATATATATATATATATATATATATATATATATAAATGAATTCCAACTTGTGAGCTTGTAGCCCCATAAGAGACAATTTACTTGGCGTCATATTGTGTATCCAAATTCTTAGGCAGGTTATTATTTATAGAGGTTAACTTTAAATCTCAACACTAGTTCTATATAATAACATGAACACTAACATGAAATTTGCCAAATCTTATCTACCTTACGAACCGACCAAGATTGCGATTTATTAAATTTTTTCTTTCAGTGTTTTAGTCAAAAAGTTAAATTCTTTATGCGTCTGTTCAAAATGTTCCCTGTGAATCTTTTGGGATTAGTAAGTTTACTGGTTCCTGGACATTATAGATAGATATGATTGAAGACGTTGCCATGATAGCACCATTTTTCTTGTTGTTCAGTGAGTCAGAAGACACCAACGTGTAAATCAGTGGTTAGTGATTAATAATGTATTTAAAAAAATATTTTAAAATCACATTAATCTTCAATGAAAATCTTTAACTGAAGAACTTGGATGAGGATGCTGCAACTTCCCTGAGTTAAGCCTATCATCATTCTAGAATATCCAAGTATCATTGTCGGGGACGAAGTAAGTGCATGGTGATATCAAATACTGGCAAATCTAAATTTGCTTTTAAATATTTATTATTTGAAATGTTTGAATACACTTGTCCTTCCCTTGCATCATTTCGACATTTAATAAATTAATATTATCTTTTTATTAGTTATTGGTGACTCATTGGACTTATATGTGATGCTTCTTCTCTTTTGCGGGAGAGGGATAAACTTGGTAGGATTTGTGGGGGCACAATCGAAGTTGAAAAATAGAAAGAAAGATGGAAGAACATATTTTAATACAGGAAGAGTTTGCTCATTCTTATTTGAGGAGTATGCTTAAAAAGAGCTTATTTATTATTAAAAAGAATTTTGTTGAATTATAAATATTACGATCATTTATATCAAATTTTATAAAACATAGACTACATCAATTTTATTTTATAAATGTAAACAAAACATCAAATGGTATGATTACACGTGTATAATTGTGAAAGAGGCATAGAAAAAGGTAATATAGTCGTATTAGAAATTAAAATTAGTTTTTTTAGGTAACTTTCAAATGTTGTAGATGTATGAAAAATGTTACGTTTTATATTTGCTTCTGAAATTGTTTTTTGAGTTGAAATTGTTAAGTGGTGGATTACTACTCAAATGATATTTAAATATGAATATAATGATATAAACTCCTTAATTATTATTATGAATATTTAAGTGATGGATTACATAGTTCAAGTAAAAGAATGTATAACTTAAACAATATGGGGTCACTAGGTTGTTCAATTAAGGAAGTCTTTATCAATCTTAGAAAACATGGTTGTTTGAGTGATGAAATATTCTTTAATTTTAATAAATAACATCATTCAAACAAACATGTTTAAATAATATTTATATAATGAATATATAATGTTATATAATGAAGATTTATGTATTGATATACATGCATGATATTTATTAATAATGATAATGAGATGCATTCATTAGTATTGTATGAAATATGTAAATGATGTGTTGTCTTTTATGAGATTATTGTACTTTGTAAATATGTCTCTCTTTAGAGACTTAAGGTGAAAATACTTAAAAGCTATATATTTGCATCAACGTTACCTAAAGTTGAATGATATATTTACATTAATATTTCTATAATAGATATAAGTAATCACTTGACATAAAAATTTAAATTTATTTATTCATAGTATCTTCGATGCGTTATATATAATTTTTTCTATTGACTGTGATAAACTATATTATTTTATTGATACGGATTTCAACAATTAGTCTTTAAGAAAAAATATGCTATATATAATATAATATAATATAATATGTGAATGATTATAAAATAATTTTGTTCCTCTTTTATGCTTGTTTAAATGCTGTAAATGGAGGTGAAGAAGACGTTAAGAATTGTATTGATTTGGTAGTGCGATGATATGTAATATATGTAAATATATTTTGATAGTTTTTAAATTTTTATGCTTTTTAATAACCTATAAACATTGAGATGATAGGAAATGTAGTGTCTCTATGTATAAATATCAATCAGTACATTGAAATTTAATGGGGGCGTTTTATTTTTTTTTTCATTTTATTAAAAAAAATTACTATTTATGCATTATCTCTTCACTGGTATGTAAATCTTTTATGTATTTTTTGAAACTAACATAAAAAGTTAACTATCATTGGTATAAAACTTTTACTTACTTTACGTTAATGTTTAAAAGCAACTAACAATTCCTTTAAAAAGTAAAAGAAATTTTAAGATTAAGTATAAGAAAGTAAAATAATTTTTAACCGTATTGTTTAAATTGAAAATAATGTTTGCGTATTATTAACCACCTAACATTATAAGAAAACAAGTTTAAATTTACACATGACTTGGCATCATAAATAGTGAAATACGTGAAAAGTAAACATATATTTTTTTGATATTTGGATAAATTTTAGTCAATCTAATCTATACAATGCATAATTTTTTTCCGACAAAATAAAAGCATAATCTTTTACAGCAAATGATTAGTCACTGAAATTTTATCCCGTTGTAATATTAGTTTATGAAATTAAAATAATTCGAATAAGTTCATGAAATATTTTATGACTTTATTCGATTCTCCAACACTATTTTTATTTTGTTTTTAAACATATATAATTCTCATTTTAGAGATTGAAATAAAATAAAATAAAAATTTTTAAATTTAAATAAAAACTTATTTTTTAAAAATGTTTAATTTTTATTTATTTCAGGACTAACATACTATAAGATATAATTTCAGAAATTATTATTTTTGCTAGCTGGTGTATTCTTTTTGGTAGGTTATCTTATATATAAAAATTGTATGTAAGAAAAATTGGAGTGTAAATTTGGTGTTTGTCCATTATAAATAAATAACTAGATTTGGGTTTGTGCAGCAACACTTAGGTGGTACTCCCTACCTTACTTTTTCTATGATTTGACACATGTAATTATGAATCATGTACCAGTTGAGCCAGGTTTTGATCACTAACGTTGTATTTGGAACTAACAAAGGGCGCAAAATTTTTATTGAAAAAGGAAAAATTCACACACGGAATCATTAAAAAAATATAAATTTTAAGGTAAAATGTTTTCTTGGGATAAAAACAAAGATTTGCACGAGTTAAAGTTATAATGGGTTATATTGGATGCATAATTCATTATGTCTTTATTTTTTTATGTTTTTATTTGTTATGATAAATATAATATTAATAAAGTAAAAATAAAAAAAATAACTAATTATATCTACTACGAATTTTTTATTCAAATTAATTTATTTTTCTTATATTTAAACAATCTCACTTCTCACCTTTTCTTTTTATTTCCTTCCTTTTTTTACCTTCAACTACATCTAAAATGAAGTGTTAGCTTAAGTGTTGTTTGTTTGATTACGATACTTTCTTAAACTTTTATTGTAAGTTTGTTTCGATGTAAAATTCTTTTAAGAATTTATTTTGATATTTTGTTCTAAATTTATTGGAATTTTTTTAAAGATTCAAATATTCTTTTATTTTTATAATTCATTAATTTAGAATCTACACATGATTTGATTCCTATAACAACTGTTTTTGAAAAGTAAAAGGGTAACAAATTTTAATAGGTCACAATTTGTAACAATACTGAGAAGGTAATTATAAATTAAAATTAAAGTATTTAATTTTTTATCGCCTCATTAAATGTTTAAAATGTCTCACTTTTTCCAAGCAAGGAATGAGAAAAAAAACGGTGGGAATGGAAGAAAAAGAAAGAAAATTATAACAGTTATGTATTTTTATCAATTTGGCATAAGTAGGAATAAAACAAAAAAATAGTTTACATATATGAACTTTGTGATCTCTCAAAGATGACATCTACCTTTTTTTTTTTCAAGACAAATTATAAAATTATCTCATATTTTATGAAAGGGAAAATTTTCAATAACATTTTATATTTAAATAAATGAAAAAGAGAATAAAAAAAGTAATGTTAGATATAAAAAATTATTATTTTTCTTTTTCTTAATTTTTTTTAACTTTTAATTCTTTTAAATTCTTTCGTATGAAATAAACATATTATTGGTGAAATTAATTTTGAATTTTTTAGCAAACTATGATGTGTTTGATGATAATTTTGATGATGTCGGCATGTTTTATTAATTTTTTCTATCTCCTTTGTTTATTATTTTATTATAATTAAAATAAAATGTAAAACATAAATATATATTGAAGATAATTTTGAACAAATTGGTTTTCTATCTCTAGGAAGATAATGTTTAGTTATGTTAAAAGTTTATAATTAGATAAAATGAATTTTGTGAATAATCTATTGTAAATAGTGAATAATTAATTATGTTACTTAAATCTAAAATATTTGTTCGAACATATAATTAATTATTATTCGTATTAACTATGAATAATTGATTATGTCAAAATTAGATGTAAAATGTTTTTTTATTAACAATTATAAATTATGAATAATCAATTATGTTAGTTAAATTTACAATGTATGTTTTCAAATAAATAATACATTAGTGAATAATCGATTATTTATATTAACTAAATCTAAAATGTTTATCCTTACAAATAATCAATTATATCAGCTAAATTTAAAAGGTTTGTTCTCACAACTAATCAATTTTATATAGGTTCAAAATATTTTTTGTTACATGAAAAATATAATAATTGAATATATTTAATTATAATAGATTATATCAATTAGAAACCATACAATTTTTTTAAAAAAAAAAATCTATTTCTAGAAAAAAAAAAAACTTTGTTATTTTATGAGAAGATATCCTAAAAGTGTTACAGGTTACAAACTTGTTTGAAAAAACAATTTCTAAATATTCATGTTATAAAATTTTCCTTGTAAATTTGTCACTTCAGGTGATAGTTTTTTCTTTCCCTCTTTAGATTGCACTAGTGTATGTTATATATGTTGTAAGTAATTAAATATTTTTATTACATGTGCAGATTTTCTTAAAGAGTGTTTTCAATAAATATTTTGTATTTTTCTTTCTAGTTACAATAAAATTTGATTTCTTATAATTGAAAATTTCAAGATTGCTAGTGGAAAATCCAACTAAAATTGTTCGAATTAATTAAATATAGATTTGAATAGAATCAAACCAATATAAAATTTGTGTGTCCTTTTTTTTTATATTATATCTGTTATCTTAAATTTTATTTGTTTTTAGTAATTATGATTGTTATATTTAACTACTTTTTCTACCAATAGACAATGTGTATATTGTATATTGTGTGTCTAGGTATCAATGCGTGTATAAAAGTAAATTTTTATATTGCTTTTAATGAGTTTGGTGTTAGTTTTGGCGAAACACACTCAATACAAGTCTTTGAAGATATATATTTATCTTACCCTTATCAAAACTAAGTATGTATGTATTTTTTATATTTATTCTTTAATATTAAAATATACATTTAATAATAATTAGAGATTAAATTACCTTATGATAATTGATTTTGATGAATTATGTGATATTTTTAAATGAGATATACTTAATATCAGTATTCTAATATGTATTAAAATACGTGAATATAATTTGATATTTTTATATTACTCATCTTATCTTAAATTCTAAATATTTGTAGTAATTATGATAGTTACATTTAACTACTTTTCTCCACAACAGACAGTGTGCCTATATAAGTGTGTCTATTATGTGTGTCTGTGTGCATGCTGCATGTGAGTGTGTGGGCCTGCTGTGTGGGTGTGGGTGTTAGTATGTGTATATAAGTAAATTCCTATATAAGTAATTTCATCCTCTTGTTACATTTAACTACTCTTCCTACACAACAGATAGTGTGCTTGGTGCTTGTGTAAGTGTGCTTAGTGCCTGTGTAAGTGTGTCTGTTACATGTGTCTGTGTGCATGCATGCTGCAAGTGGATGTGTATGCCTGTTTGCATGTGTAGGTCTCAATGTGTATATAAAAGTAAATTCCTATATTTCTCATTTCTCTTAATGAGTTTCGTGTTAATTTTTAATGAAACACATTTAATATAAGTCTTTTAGGGATTTATGATTGTTCTTTAATATTAGAATATATTTAATAATAATTGAAGATTAAATTACCTTACAATTATTAATTTTGATGAATTAAATGATATTTTAAAATGAGATATACTCATAAATATTCTAATATGAATTAAAATATGTGAATATGATTTGATATGTTTATATTACTCCTATTGTCTTAAAAAATTATGTTATTTTTAGTAATTATGATTGTTACATTTAACTACTCTTCCTAGACAACAGACAATGTGTTTGGTGCTTGTGTAAGTGTGTCTATTACATGAGTCTGGGTGCATGCATGTTGCAAGTGGGTGTGTGTGCCTGTTGCATGTGTAGGTGTCAATGTGTATATATAAGTAAATTCCTATATTTCTCTTAATGAGTTTGGTGTTAACTTTTAATGAAACACACTCAATATAAGTCTTTCAGTATATCTTGCCCCTATTTAAACTAATAATATGTGTTTTTTATGATTATTCTTTAATATTAGAATATATATTTAATAATAATTGAAGATTAAATTACCTTACAATAATTAATTTTGATGAATTAAATGATATTTTAAAATGAGATATACTCATTATAAATATTCTAATATGTATTAAAATATGTTAATATAATTTGATATGTTTATATTACTGTATTATCTTAAATTCCAGTTATTTATAGTAATTATGATGGTTAAATTTAACTACTCTTCCTAGACAACAGACAGTGTGCTTGGTGCCTGTGTAGGTGTGTCTGTTATATGTGTCTGGGTGCATGCTTGCTGCATGTGGGTGTGTGGGCCTGTTGCATATGTAGGTGTTAATGTGTATATAAAAATAAATTCCTATATTTCTTTTAATGAGTTTGGTGTTAATTTTTAATGAAACATACTCAATATACTTGTCTAAACTAATAATGTATGTATTTTTTATGATTGTTCTTTAATATTATAATATATATTTAATAATAATTGAAGATTAAATTACCTTATCATAATTAATTTTGATGAATTAAATGATATTTTAAAATGAGATATACTCATTATAATATTCCAGTATGTATTAAAATATGTAAATATAATTTGATATGTTTATATTACTCTTATTATTATAAATTTCAGTGGTTTTTTAATAATTATGATTGTTACATTTAATTACTTTTTTTCTATAACAGATAGTCTGCCTATTATATGTGTAAATAAATGTATATGTTACCATGCTGCATGTGAGTGTATGAGTCTACTGTGTGGGTGTGGGTGTGAGTGTGTGGGCCTATTGTGTGGGTGTGGGTGTGAGTATGTGTATAAAAGTAAATTTCTATATTTATATGTTTGGTGTTATTTTTAATGAGACACATCCAATATAAGTATTTTAGGATATTTTAGCATTTTACTCTTATTTAAGCTAATAATGTATGTGTTTTTTATGATTATTCTTTCATATCAAAATGTATATTTAATAATAATTGATGATTAAATTATCTTACGATAATTATTTTTGATAAATTATATAATATTTTTAAATGAGATATACTTAATGTAAATATTCTAAAATGTATTAAAATATGTGAATTTAATTTGATATATATAGTATTGAAAATGCAATTCATACTTATTTTATTATATTTTGAAGTAAACGATGATGCACCAAAAATCAAATTATTTTTATTTTATTATATTTTGAAGTAAATAGTGATGCATAAATAAATCATGGATTGAATTAAAATCGTAAATATTATCATTTTATTATTAGTTGGTTTATTTTATATGTGTATTTTGAAGTAATGTATAAAGTATATATTTATTAGTTTTGATGTATGCATATAAATACATATTTATGGCTAGAATAAATATTCTGGGGTATTAATAGCCTTAGCAGAGAGATGTTGCTTTCATCCCTTATTTCCAATATTTAAAGAAAGGAATATATGGAGTCATTTTAAAAATTAAACCAAATTGAAAATAATAATAATAATAATAAAATTGAAAAAAATGTAGGACAAAAATAAAACATTAAACTTAAAAAAATAGTATTAACATACTGGGAAATTTAATCCCTCCTGCACCTTGATCTCTTGTAATGAACCTTGAATATTAAAGTCTTAAAAATAACCTTGAAACAGTCATTAGTTATTGTACATTGAAAATATAATCCATACATTCAAAATGATTTATTCATTTATTAAAATCTTAATTATAATATAAATTATATATTTTAAAAGACATAATTATC